>Ga0181574_10001407_pt1 | contig 22479 bp, 26 predicted proteins | sample 101ome_24_FD_145600 | JGI IMG/M metagenome (GOLD analysis project Ga0181574, IMG submission 145600) | Coastal salt marsh microbial communities from the Groves Creek Marsh, Skidaway Island, Georgia - 101410AT metaG (spades assembly) | ecosystem: Environmental > Aquatic > Marine > Intertidal zone... | reverse complement strand
TTATCAAGACATCAATTTTAAACTGAATTTCGAACAAAAGAAAGGGTCTACCTCCATTTTTGGATTGGGAGGCTTAAGCAATGTAGAATTCGAAGGAGCCGAAGCTGATGGATCTGTGAACTTGTTTTCTAATCCTTCTGAAAATTTGTTTTTCTATTCAAAAATAGGCGGTGTCGGAATAAAAAACATTTATCGTTTAACGGATAAAGCATATCTCAAAACAACCATTTCCACCTCAGCTACATTGAATAATATTCTTCGTGATTCCTTGTTGCCTCCCGATTTTCAAGAGCAACCTTCATATCGCAACATTTCTGTGGAAGGAAAAAACAACATAAATACCCAACTCAACTATAAATTCAACGCTCGCCATTTATTGCGCACCGGAATTGTTATGGACAGACTCTTCTTTCGCTTAGCAGACAGTATCTTTCGCGTGCAGGACAACGAATGGAACACGCTTACGGACTTTGATGGAAGTACTTTTGTTATTCAGCCCTTTTCTCAGTGGCAGTTCAAGCTTTCAGAAAAATTCACATTTACTGCGGGACTTCATTTTCAATACTTTACGTTCAACGGAGCCAATTCCCTAGAACCGCGCGGAGGAATTAACTATCAATTCGCGAAAAACCATCGCTTCGGATTTGGATATGGAAAACATAGCCAGGTACCTCCAACGCGGGTGTATTTCCGCCAAGTTCAGCAACCCGATGGCACCTCTTCTAATCCAAACGAAAACCTAGGGATGACAAAAGCCGACCATTTCATCTTTACCTATGATTATAGTATTACCCGCAGTATTCGCCTCAAAACAGAACTCTACTATCAACAATTGTACAACGTGCCGATTGATGTAAAGAACAATGCCTATTCTCTGCTCAACTTTGGGGCAAATTATAGTTTTGCTTTTCCAGATAGTCTCGTGAACGGAGGTACTGGAAGAAATTATGGAGTTGAAATCACCTTTGAACATTTCATGGACAAGGGTTTCTATTTCCTTTTCACGACTTCGCTCTACGAATCCACCTATACCGGTAGCAATGGAAAACGATTTGGAACCGCATTTAATGGAAATTATACGTTCAACTTATTGGGCGGTAAAGAATTTTTCTTCCAAAGAACCATCAAAGAAGGCAAAAAAGAACGGGTGAAGTCCCTTTTGATCGATGCAAGGGTTACCTTGAATGGAGGTCAGCGCTACACACCTGTTCATCAAGATCTAAGCATGCAGTTAGGATTCCCTATTTATGAAGAAGAGCGCACGAACGCATTACAATATCCCGACTATTTCAGAGCTGATGCGCGTATTGCCTTTAAGGTTAGTACTAAAAAAGTTACCCAAGAATGGGCCGTTGATTTTAGAAACATCACAAACTACGAGAACCTTTTTACCCAAGAATTTGATGTCGCTACGGGTGAATTTAGAGATACTTATCAGATCGGTTTTTTACCGATTGGACAATGGCGAATTACATTTTAGCAAAAAAATCCCGTACGTATTCGAGATTTTTATATTGAGTTAGTCTGTGCTTAATTCTGACGACTCTTCATGATTTTCCAAGTCCGATACAAATCAGTATAACTCTGCGTTTCCATAATAATCACACCTCCCGTTGTATCTCCGTAAGCTGCTGGGATGGCACTGCTGTATACTGTGATACCACCAATCGCTACACTCGGAATAGATTGTATTTCTTGCATTTTAACTCCATCTACAAAATATGCCATATCTCCAGCACGTGCTCCTCTGATAATTAATTGTCCGTCATCCGTTACTTTGATGTCGGAATTTTTACTTGCAATGAGATCAGCTGGACTATTTCTAACCGGACTTTGTTTGATATCCAGGACATCTATTCTTTTTTGTCCGGCATCACCGAAATTAATAAGAGGCGCCGAAATTTGTCCGCGAACAATAACGTCTTCTTCAATTTGTATGTCTTCTAGAATATCTATACGACCTACGTTGTAAATTCCATCAGGCTCTACACGGAATGCAATGTCTTGCGTCAAAGAATCAAGCCCGTATTGCGCATACAGTCTATAAGTTCCAGCTGGCACAGCAGAAATTCTGAAGCGACCATCCATATCGACAATAGCGCCAATCTTAGCCCCACTATTCTCCACCCAAACTTTGGCAGAAAAAGCGGGCTCATTGCCGTCCGATTTTTCGAACATTGTTCCGACTATATCCCCCATTGCTCCTTGACCAAACGATAAAAAAGTCGTTATCCATAAACTAAGACCTAGTAAAATGTGCATTGTTTTCATGTGTTCTATTTTTAAATGTTACACCTTTGGGATGCAGTAGTTGTTGAAATTCCATAAATCATTTTATATTCTCAGAAGACCACGTATTTATAATTATTTTTGAAGCAAGAAAAGTACATGTCGATGTCAATTACATATATCGCTCTTTTAGAATGGATTACCTTCGTAACCGCATTGGCGTATGTCTATTTCGCTGCTCAAAAAAAACTCATCACTTGGTTATTTGCGTTGATTTCAGTTGGACTCACATTTTACCTTGACGTTATTGGAAAACTATACATTGAAAGCGGATTACAAGTATTCTATTTTGCCATGGCGATTTATGGGTGGATAAATTGGAAAAAAGCGGAAAAAAATGACTTACTTATTACGCGCTGGTCGATTCAACTGCATCTATTGAATATTTTCGCAAGTGCTTTGTTAGCATTACTGGTCGGATATATATTCGACAACTATACCGAACAATCCACGCCTTTCCTCGATGCTTTCACAACTTGTTTTTCGCTCGTAGCAACTTTTATGGTGGTGAAGCGCGTACTTGAAAATTGGCTCTACTGGATATTCATCAATGTGGGCATGGTAGTCCTCTACATGAACAATGGGTTCGAAATTCTTGCTGCTCAATATGGAATATTCGTAGTGCTTGCCTTATATGGATATTGGAGTTGGAACAAGTCATTTAAATTGCAAGCATGAGAATCGCTATAACAGGCCCGGAATGCAGTGGGAAATCCACCCTAAGTGAACAACTTGCAGCTCAGTTGAACCTGCCTTGGACACCGGAACATGCGCGCGTTTATTTAGAACGACTTGGCCGACCTTACGTCCCAGAAGATGTTATCATGATTGCAAAAGAACAAGCCGCACAATGGATCAATACTTCATTTATTGCGGATACTGAAATGCTAGTCTGTTCCATTTGGTATGAAGAAAAAACAGGTGAAACATCCTCAGAGATCGAACAACTATTGGCGCAACAGAACTTTGACCTCTACCTTTTGTGTACTCCAGATCTCCCATGGGAATTTGATGAATTACGCGAAAACCCAACAGATCGCGATCGACTATTTGAACGGTACATGGCAGGGCTTGACGAATTATCCTTGCCATATGTTGTGATTAACGGATCTGCCGAAAATCGCCTAGCAGTTGCGCTGAATGCCGTGAAGGCGTTAGTCAAAAACAACCACTGAAATTCCTTCAGCACTCGGAATAGCAGGAATAACGATCTTTCTATCGTTCATGTTCAACCGAACAACTTCATCGGACGTCTTCACCCATACATCCGCTCCCGACATGAATGGAAAATTAGCAAACTTTTGAATGGGAGACGCATCTTCCAGTTCTTTTTCACTTGCCTTATACAAAAAGAAAGCAATCGCAGTTTTCTTGTCACTGGCTAGTTCGTCCGTCGTGATTTCAATCCCATTCACGAAGAGACTATCCCTACCATGAATTAACGCTTTTGATGCTGAAAAAATAGCCAGTCCAACCTCTTCCTCATTAGCGGGAAGATCGCCTAGAATCATGCTTGCAAATCCACTACTCGGCAATGTGCGCAAATAAACCAACCCATTATCTTTTTGGAAAGGCTCTCTGAAATAATGAATCGGTTGCTTTCCTCCGACCGTAGGATATACGATAAATTCATAATATTCTGCCGGTGAAAGAGCTATTGGCCCGAAGTTCCCAACTTCATCTGTTGTTACCGTTTGAAGAGACGAAATTAAACGCGTTCCATTTGTAGCATCCAACTGGTATACCTTTATCTCCGCATTGCGCTCGGGTTGGTTTTCTCCTAGCGTACATGCTTTTCCAGCTACACGGATTTGTTCTACTTCTTCTGCGGCGCTGGTTGTTAATTCGGCTTCTGGATTGAAAAATTCATACATCACACGAACGGAAGAATCGGATGTCGCTATTTCATAATGATCCAATCCTGTAATTTTATGATTGTACGCATATTTTATATCCTTCCCTCCCGTCACGAGGTCGTCTGGAGAATACAAATTCAACGTAGGCGTTTTGATCGTGACGGGCAGATTACCACTTGCTAAATGAACGTAGCGCTCTACTCTTTTGTAGTTTTTTTTCGTTGTTATATAGGTCGAACAAACACCTCCACCCGCTGAGTGACCGACCAAATTGACCTTTTTCGCCTTCGTAGATTTAAGCACCACATCAACGAGGCTATCCAACTGAGCTTGCGCTGCCGACCGATTAAAGTTAAGCGTATTCCAGTCGAGCACGTGAAGTTCATCGTGGGAATATCCCGCCTTGCGAAACTGTTGAACTGTATTGGACCACGTATCTCCAGCAGCCAGCATACCATGTACAAAGATGATTGGCGTATGATTAACTTGGGACATGAGGCCAAAAGATGCGAAACAAAAAATAAGTAGTAAGGACTTCACAGTTATTTGTTTATCAATAAACCAAATCTACATTCAATTGTTGTTAATAAGTGCAGATATATGATGGAAGGCTTTTATTATCCATAAATCCAACACATCTTGATGCGCGTAAATGAATTAAATTTAAACCTATGAAATCCATAAAGTTATTACCTATACTCGTTGCATTCTGTGCGTTATACGCTTGTGCAACACAACAGCCTGAAGCTGCGCCAAAACCTAATAAATCGTTAGAGAACTATTCAGTTGCTTATTTCGCGAGCGGATGTTTTTGGTGTGTTGAAGCAGTCTTTGAGGCTGTAAATGGTGTCGAAGAAGCAGTTTCAGGATATGCAGGCGGAAGCGCAAGTGACGCAACATACTCAAAAGTAAGTGCTGGTATCACGAATCATGCTGAATCAGTTGCGGTGTACTATGACCCAGCAGTGGTTTCGTATGAAACCTTGTTGGTTGTCTTTTATGATTCACATGATCCGAGCACGCTCAACCGACAAGGACCAGATTACGGAAGGCAATATCGCAGTGCCATTTTCTACACCTCCGAAGATGAAAAAATGGCCGCAAACGCGTATATCAATGAACAACTTGAACAAAAAAAATTCAGTCAAATTACCACAGAAGTAGTTCCGTTCGAAGCATTTTATGAAGCAGAAGACTATCACCAAGATTATAAATTGAAGAATCCAGACAATTCATATGTAAAAGCTGTTTCTAATCCGCGTTTTGAAGCTTTTGCTAAAAAGCATCCAGAGTTATTGAAGTAAGTATCTTTAAACTGGATAATTTGTATCTCGTTAAACTTACAACCTATACATATCACTTACTATAAAAACTTTTTGTATTATTGATTAAATTTAAGGAAATAGGAGGTGAAAGAAAAGAATAGATTTCTACTGCTAACAGGGGTTGCAATACAAATGGGGGTAACTATTTTTCTTGGCGCCTACTTCGGACGAAAGCTAGACGAAAAATATACAACCGACAAAAAATGGTTTACAATGTTATTCACATTGCTTGCAGTTTTTATTTCTCTTTACAATATTATTAATCAATTAAAAAAAATCAATACAGACGAAGGTGAATAATTTTGTTTTAAAGTTTGCTCTTATATCCTTCATTTTATTGGGTGTTTCCTTGTGTGTGCATTATGAAATAATATCAAGATTAGAATTGGTCTTCAATATTTCAACTTTTTTTATTTGCTACGCTGTTAACTATTTTTTGGCGCTGGCCATATTTATTGTAATTGATAAAATCAGGGTTAATCAAACAGAATTGGTCGGCTATATCTTTTTGTTTGGCAGTCTTTTAAAATTCCTAGTATACTTTACTTTAATATATCCGATATTCTTAGCTGAAGGCCCGCTGACTAAATTTAAGTTTCTTTTCTTCTTTATCCCGTATGCAATCTGCCTGATATTAGAGGTCACCTTTCTAGTAAAGTTATTGAATATGAATGAGAAAAATAGATAGCTTTCATCAATCATAAAATAAAATCAAAAAATTTCCTTCTTGGAAAGGATTTTAATTATACATTTGCACCAATTTTTAAAGATTTTGCGTAGCAATGGTAAAGGTGATACGATTTTTTTTCAGTGTGTTGTTGATGATGATATACAGTTCAGCGTTCGGAAGCGAACCTGAACATGACACCTTAAATCACACTCAAACTGAGTCATTAGATCTTAAAAGTAGCATTAAAGAACAAATAAATCATCACCTACAGGATTCTCATGATTTTCATTTATTTAGTGATGAAACTACTGGGAAACATTATGGATTTCCGCTGCCAGTAATCTTGTGGGATGATGGATTACATGTGTTCATGTCATCTGAGTTTCACCATGGTGAAACTGTAGTTCAATCTGATGAAAAGTTCTACACCTTAAATCATGGGAAAATTTACAAAACAGATGCCGAAGGAACAGTCAATTATGATGCAGAACACCACCATGTTATTAACGAAAAACCACTAGATTTTTCAATAACGAAGAATGTTTTCATGATTTTCTTTGTTGGACTTCTATTATTTTTAATGTTCCGTTCAACTGCTCGTTCTTACAAAAAACGAGGAGATTTACCGAGTGGAATAGGTAGGTTCTTAGAACCAATAATTGTATTTGTTCGAGAAGATATAGCTAAACCAAATATTGGTGCAAAACACTATAAAAAATACATGAGTTTCTTGTTGACGGTATTTTTCTTCATTTGGTTAGTTAATTTATTCGGATTAACGCCAATTGGTGTAAATATCACTAACAACATTGCTGTAACATTTGCATTGGCAGTAATGACCTACTTAATTACAACTTTTACTGCTAAAAAAGATTATTGGAAACATATCTTTTGGATGCCGGGTGTCCCTGTTCCGATGAAAGTAGTATTAGCACCTATAGAATTGTTAGGAACTATTATAAAGCCCTTCTCTTTAATGATTCGATTGTATGCAAATATTACTGCTGGGCATATAGTGATCATGAGCATCATAGGAATGATGTTCGTATTTCAAAACTGGATCGGAAGTTCACTTTCATTTATTTTAGCTCTGGTTCTAGGGATATTAGAGTTGTTAGTTGCAGCGCTTCAGGCATATATATTCACTATGCTTTCAGCCCTATATTTTGGTTCTGCTGTGGAAGAGCACGACCATCATTAATTATGGATTTATTAACCAAAAAATACAATAAATTATGGAAATTCCAGTAATGGTAGGAGCAGGTTTAGTAGTAATCGGTGCCGGTATCGGTATCGGTAGAATTGGTGGTTCAGCAATGGAAGCTATTGCGCGCCAACCTGAAGCTACAGGAAAGATTCAAACAGCGATGCTTATTGCGGCAGCGCTTATTGAAGGGATTGGATTCGCAGCATTATTTGCTGTAGGTTAGTCTTTATTAAAAGGGTCTTAGCGGTTGGCTAAGACTCTTTTAAAAAACAGAATTAATTAAACTAGATTATGGAAAAGTTATTAAGTGAATTTTCAGTGGGATTGTTCTTTTGGCAATCATTGTTGTTTATTGCATTGGTTTTCCTTCTGAGAAGATTTGCATGGAAACCAATTCTAAATGCTGTGAATCAACGTGAAGAAAAAATTCACGAGGCATTAGAGTTGGCTGATAAGACGAAGGCAGAAATGAAAATGTTACAAGCTCAAAACGAAAACTTACTAAAAGAAGCAAGAGCTGAGCGTGACAGCATGATTAAAGATGCGAAAGAAACAGCAACTAAAATGGTGGAAGACGCCAAAAACAAAGCAAAAGAAGAAGCAGACAAAGTATTAACCAATGCTCAATTAGCTATCGCTGCAGAGAAAAACTCAGCATTAACTGAATTGAAAACACAAGTCGCTTCGATGGCTTTGGAGATAGCCGAGAAGATTGTTAGAGATGAACTTTCTGCAGGAGACAAGCAAAAGAAAATGGCTTCTCAATTAGCGGAGGAAATCAGTTTAAACTAAGAAAATGAAAGGTTCAAAAGTACCAGCAAGATACGCTCAGGCCTTATTGGAAATTACTGAGGAGCAACAGAAAACAGATGCAGCGGTAAGCAACATGCGTGATTTGTCTGTTACTGCTAGCGATAACCGAGAGTTTGAGTTGTTCCTAAAAAATCCAATTATTAAGTCGGATAAAAAGATTGCAGTACTCGAAAAAATATTCAATCATTTTGACGAAGTTTCTATGGCGTTCATTCGTTTAATAACCAAAAATGGACGTGAAGCACTTTTGCCAGCAATTGCTCATGAGTATGACGCACGGGTAAAAAATGCTAGAGGTATTGTACCAATTACTTTAACATCAGCTGTAGCGTTAGATAAATCTGTAAAAGATACTGTTGTGAAAAAGTTAAGCGCCCAGGTAGAAGGGAAACTCGAAATTGAAGAAAAACTGGACGATAAACTAATCGGAGGTTTTATGGTGCGTATGGGAGATGTTCAAATTGATGCGAGCATACTGCGCCAGTTTAAAGAAATGAGAAAAAATTTAATGCGTTAATTTGGCATAGCCAAGGTCAAATAAAAATTAGAAGAGATGGCAGATGTAAAACCAGCAGAAGTTTCTGCAATATTAAGAGAACAGCTTTCAGGATTTAAATCAGAAGCTGAATTACAAGAAGTAGGTACAGTACTCCAGATTGGAGATGGTATCGCTCGTGTTTACGGACTGGGTGGAGTTCAATATGGGGAACTCGTTGAATTTGAGGGAGATTTAAGAGGTATCGCTCTTAACTTGGAAGAAGACAACGTAGGGGTCGTATTACTTGGACGTTCTTCAGCGGTAAAAGAGGGAGATACAGTAAAACGTTTAGGACGTATTGCTTCTATTAAAGTTGGTGAAGGTATGGTTGGCCGTGTAGTCGATACATTGGGTATGCCTATCGACGGTAAAGGACCAATTACTGGTGAACTTCACGAAATGCCTATCGAAAGAAAAGCTCCTGGAGTTGTCTTTCGTCAGCCGGTAACTGAACCTCTTCAGACAGGTATCAAAGCGATTGATGCGATGATTCCTATTGGACGTGGACAGCGTGAGTTGATTATTGGTGACCGTCAAACAGGTAAAACTTCTGTTGCTGTTGACGCGATTATCAATCAAAAAGAATTTTACGATGCTGGAAAACCAGTATATTGTATATATGTAGCAGTAGGACAAAAAGGATCAACTGTTGCTGGTATCGTTAAGCGATTAACTGATGCAGGTGCGATGGCTTATACGACTGTTGTTGCATCTAACGCATCTGACCCTGCGCCAATGCAGTTTTACGCTCCGATGACGGGTGCTGCGATTGGAGAGTTCTTTAGAGATACTGGTCGTCCTGCATTAATTGTATATGATGATTTATCGAAGCAAGCGGTTGCTTACCGTGAGGTTTCTTTGTTATTACGTCGTCCACCGGGTCGTGAGGCTTACCCAGGTGATGTATTCTATCTTCACTCGCGTTTATTAGAGCGCGCTGCGAAAGTAATTAACGATGATACCATTGCAGCTACTATGAATGACTTACCTGAATCCTTAAAGCCATTGGTTAAAGGAGGAGGTTCATTAACAGCACTTCCAATTATTGAAACTCAAGCGGGTGATGTTTCTGCATACATTCCAACAAACGTAATTTCGATTACTGATGGACAGATTTTCTTGGAAACTGACTTATTTAACTCAGGTATTCGTCCGGCGATTAACGTAGGTATCTCGGTATCTCGTGTAGGGGGATCTGCTCAAATTAAGTCGATGAAGAAAGTAGCTGGTACTTTGAAATTAGACCAAGCTCAATACCGTGAGCTAGAAGCATTTGCTAAGTTTGGTTCTGACCTTGACGCAGCTACTAAGTCTGTATTGGATAAAGGAGCACGTAACGTGGAAATCCTGAAGCAAAACGAAGGAGACCCATTTACTGTTGAGCGTCAAATTGCTATTATTTACGCAGGGACTAAAGGATTGATCCAAAATGTACCTGTTGAGAAAGTAAAAGCGTTTGAAATTGAATTCCTTGATTTCTTGGAAGCGAAACACAAAGATGTATTGGACGCATTAAAAGCTGGTAAATTGGATGATAACATCACCAATACACTCGCTACTGTTGCCAAAGAAATTGCTTCAAAGTACTAGGAGAAAAGATAAACAAGACTGATAGAACAGAAGAATGGGAAATCTTAAAGAAATAAAGGCGCGGATTACCTCTATCTCATCGACGATGCAAATTACATCGGCAATGAAAATGGTTTCTGCGGCTAAACTGAGAAGAGCGCAAGATGCCATCACGCAAATGCGTCCGTACTCACAAAAACTGCAAGAAATTCTTACGAACGTTAGCGGAACATTAGATTTATCTGAAAATGCGTATGCTGATGCACGTGCGGTTAATCGTGTCTTGATCATTGCGATTTCTTCGAATCGCGGATTGTGTGGTGGTTTCAACAACAACATAACAAAACGGGTCAATCATTTAATTAAAAATGAGTACCCCATGACAGATGTTCACGTATTAAGTGTTGGAAAGAAAGTAAATGATGCTTTTAAGAACACGAAATACAACGTTCGTCCAGATCAAATTGGTGGGGCAGAAGAAATGTTCAACGATTTATCGTTTGAACGTGCAGCTGAAGTAGCTCAATTTGCGATGGATTCATTCGTGAATAAAACATATGATGAAGTATTGGTGATATACAACCAATTTAAAAATGCAGCGGTTCAAGAGGTGATGACCGAGCAGTTATTACCAATTGCTGCAACTGAAGTTGAAGGAGAAGTACAAACATCAAACGGAGATTACATTTTCGAGCCTTCGAAGGAAGAAATCATCACAGATTTAATTCCGAAAACATTGAAACTGCAGTTTTACAAATCTGTTCTGGATTCAAATGCATCAGAGCATGGAGCACGTATGACAGCTATGCATAAGGCAACAGATAACGCTTCTGCGTTGCAGAAAGACTTAAAACTAGAATACAACAAAGCGCGTCAAGCCGCAATTACCAACGAAATATTAGAGATTGTGGGTGGAGCTGAAGCGTTGAAGGGAGGCTAGAAAAACATTTTCTTAAATGGAAAGGAGGCTTTGAAAAAAGCCTCCTTTTTTGTTGAACACAAATTTCTCTATTCTGCGACTAGTTCTGATAATCATCAATGGATTCCACCACATTATTCAAGATGTACCAGAATATTCTATTGTATGTAAATCCGAATTTTTAAAAGCATTAATTTGGAAGCACAAAAAGCTTCGTTGCACATAAGAATATCAGGGTAAACACCACACACTTCAACAAAATCAGTAAATTTGCCCAAAATTACTGTCGATGTTAAAATCAATGACCGGTTTTGGAAAAGCAACGGGCTCCAAACATGGAAAGAAAATCGTTGTGGAGTTGCGCGCTTTGAATAGTAAAAGCCTCGACTTATACCTGAAGGTTCCCTCTTATTTCAAAGAAAAAGAAATCGAGCTCCGCAAGATCATTACGCAAGAACTTGACAGGGGAAAAGTAGAAGCCATTATCACTATTGAAAATATTGGTGAGCAAGGCACATATGCCATCAACAGAAATTTAGCGAAAGCCTATTATAACGAAATCAAATCGTTAGCCGAAGAAGTAGGCGCTGAGAATGACCAACTCTTTTCAAATATTTTTCGATTACCTGACATTCTTGTGCAGCAAAACAACGAACTCGCGGAAGATGACTGGAACTACCTACAAGAATTGTTACAAGAGGCTATTGCGCATTTAAATGCATTCAGAGGTCAAGAAGGTGAATCACTTAAAAATGATTTTAATACGTGCATCTCTAAAATTGAACATGCATTAGCCGAAGTGGTTCACTATGAACAAGAACGCATTGACGTTGTTAGAGACCGTATGACTAAAGGACTCGAAGAACTCGCACAAAAGGTTGATGAGAATCGTTTAGAACAAGAATTGATTTTTTACATAGAGAAATTGGATGTTTCAGAAGAAAAAGTACGCCTAAAAAATCATCTATCATACTTTAAGGAGACGATGAACTCCGAAGATGGAGTAGGTAAAAAACTCGGTTTCATTGCACAAGAAATGGGAAGAGAAATTAACACCCTAGGAAGTAAGGCTAATCACGCTGAGATTCAAAAGCTTGTCGTTGAAATGAAAGACAACCTAGAGCGAATTAAAGAACAAGTATTAAATACACTATAAGGGACCGTATGCAGCACACTGGTAAATGCCTCATCTTTTCAGCGCCTTCTGGAGCGGGTAAAACGACCATCGTCCGTGCCTTGCTGGAACGATTTGAGGAGATTTCCTTTTCTGTTTCTGCTGCTTCTCGTGCGCCACGTCCTAATGAAGTAGATGGCGTAGATTATCATTTTTATTCGGTGGAAGAATTTAAGCAACTTATAAAAGAAGATGCGTTTGTGGAATGGGAAGAAGTATACACCGATCATTATTACGGAACACTGAAATCGGAGGTTGAACGTATTTGGAAAGAGGGGAAAGTGGTCATTTTCGATGTGGATGTTTATGGTGGAATCAACCTAAAAAAGTTTTTTGGGAAACAAGCGTTGAGCATATTTGTAATGCCCCCTACTCTTGACGCGCTCGAGCAACGTTTACGAAGCAGAAGCACCGAAACAGAGGATCGGATACAAACGCGTCTTAGAAAAGCAGAAGAAGAACTTGAGCTGCACAAACAATTCGACAAAATTGTGGTAAATGATCAACTTGACAAAGCAATCGTTGAAGCAAGTCGTTTAGCACAAGACTTCATAAAGGCATGAAAGTAGGACTCTATTTCGGAACATTCAACCCAATTCACATCGGGCATTTAGTCATTTCTAATTACATGGCTGAGTATACCGATCTAGATCAAGTTTGGCTTGTGGTAACCCCTCAGAATCCCTTAAAAAAGAAAAAATCGCTGTTAGAGGATTACCATCGGCTTGCAGTCGTGAAAGTCGCAATTGATGATAATATCAAATTGCGTGCAAGCGATATTGAATTTAAGCTCGCACGACCCTCATACACAACGGCTACATTGGCCTATATCAAAGAAAAGTATCAAGAACATGAATTTCACCTCATCATGGGAGAGGACAACTTGCGTACCTTCCACAAATGGCGGAACTATGAATATATTTTGGAAAACCACAAAATTTATGTTTATCCGAGAACTCTGACTATTCAAGAAGAGGAAGAAGTGCGCGAAATTGGCTCATTACCTGACAATGAATTATCTCAACATCCCAATGTAATGGTGTGCGAAGACGCTCCTGTTATGAAGGTAAGTTCGAGCTTTATACGACAGGCAATCAAAGATGGTAAAGATGTAAGATACCTCCTAACTGATCCTGTCTATAAGTACATAGATGAAATGAATTTTTACCGGTAACCGAAGTTATCTTTTTGCATTTCTCTTTCCAAAAATATATACCGAAATTCCACCCGTAAAGAACATAATGATTGAATACACCGCGGGTGCAATGGCAATCTCAGGATTATTCAACAAAGTTGCACCCATGGCTATAGTGATTGCCAAGGTGCCATTTTGAATTCCTGATTCAATGGAAATAGTACTCGATTGCTTAAAGGATAAACCTACTAATCTTCCTGTAATTATACCAAAAGAAAGGGATATCAAATTTAACAGCAATGCTGCTAAACCTACTGATTGAAATGCCGGAAGAATAATTGCTTTGTTTTTCAATACTACACCTAAAATGATCACGACAATAAGCACCGCAGAGGCGATTTTCACAGGGCGCTCTGCACGTTCAGCCAATTGTGCGCGCTTCGACTTGATATACATGCCTAGCGCTACTGGGATAACCGTAATGACCATCACTTGGAGAATCGTTTGAAAAACTGGTAGCGCAACATATTGCTCTTTTCCCATGTGGAGTTGCATACCATAATTCACAATAAAGGGTATCGTAAAAATCGTGATAAAACTCGAAAACGCAGTCAATGAGATAGACAACGCGCTATCCCCTTTACCAAGATAAGCCAACAAATTGGAAGTGGCTCCTCCAGGACAAGCCGCTAACAAAATAATCCCGACAGCATACTCAGGTTGCATGTCCCAATTAGCCATAAGCAAAAAACCAACCAGTGGCAAAAGCACCAATTGATTGAGTAACCCAACAATCATTGCCTTAGGGTAAAGTAGAATATGCCTGAAGTCATTCAACGTTAATGACAGTCCCATACCCAACATAATAATCCCAAGGACTAAGGGTAAAAAAAGTTCTGTAAGCAAGCTCCCTTCCATAATCTAGTGTTTTAGTTTTCAGTGTTTTGAGGAGTACATTAACACGTTACCAACGAATGTACACTTTTTTTGCATTCAAAGGTTGACCTACGCTGTGCAAAGTTAGTGCGAAGATGCTACTTCTTACTTTGTTGGTTATTCAGAAACTCTTGATGCTTTTTCATACGTTTCATCATATATCTTCGAATGAAGTATACAAACAACGCTAACAAAGCAAAAACGTAGTTAAAACTCCATTTATCAAATCCCTCAGTAATACCCATATAAGTAACGCTTACTATGATTACGGTGGCCATAGCCAACCAAAACAACTGCATGATTTTATTGTACGTTTCCATATCTATTTGTGACTATAAATGACTGCCTGTGGTTTATACACGACCAAGGTATCCATTAAATGATTTGTTCGAGCACCGATTCCTGTAATTACTTTATCAGGAGCTTTCAGCACCACAGGCTTATCCGTATAAATGGAATCAGCTATCTTATTCCAGTATAGTACTTCTGTTTTCAATAATTCTTGTGTCGACTGATTTAAAAACTCCACGCTATCGCGCACCTCTATATTACCTGTTTCCTCATCAACCTCACCATACACCGAAGTGAGCAGAGATGTAATATTTCCTTGATCATCAAAAAAAAGCACTTTCAACCCATTCTTAAATTGTGTTACTCGCTTGGGTTCTATGTAAGTTTCTGCAATACCCGCAAATAATTCGAAGCTGGCATAACCTGAATCCGTAAAGACTACATGAAACTGCTCTGACGTTTCCTCAGGGCTATTGGGACTCATGGTAATACGCTTCACCTGTTCTAAATCGTTAGAGCATGAAAAAAACATTCCTGCCACCACAAGGATGACAGGAAATAAAAATAAAATATGGAATTGGTTTCTTTTCTTCACTAGAACAGTTTAATCGTAACTGTTTTCCCCCAACAATCCAAGCTAACAGATTCTCCTACGTCTTTACCCACGTTGAATAAATCAGAAGAGGAAGGACATTGAGATTTATAGGCTTCCACTAATTTGCCATTCCCAGATTTCTCAGCCAACTCTACAGCATAATAATTGTTCGCTTTGCGCTCAAAAGTAGACGCTCCGCAATCGTTCATCATCGCATTCACAGAGGCTGCAGCAATTTCGTAGCCTTTACCAGCATTAGAACCACTCACTCTTAATCCAGCATTATGTGATGCTTTGTAGCTGCGTGCCTTGAAATAAGCTTGTGCGATTGCTAATTCGATGTCACTTTTCTGAGCAGCATCTGTTGTCATTTCCAACGCTGATTCAAACGTATTCACCGCTTCAGAAACCTTTCCTTGAGCGTTTAGCAATTTAGCTTTTGCTAACACTGCTCCAACAGAAGGGTCAATTTTAATGATTGTATCTACCAACATTGCATATTCTTTACTAGACGTACAATCCTTATTTTCTAAAAGTGTCATAAAGTTGTTCACCATCGCTTTTTTAGACTCCACATCTTGTGGCAGCTCGCTTAAGAACTTGTTGATTTCAGGTGTAATCACAGAACAATCGTTCGCTACTTTATCCATATAGATGGATAAAAAGTCAGAAACCTCTGCTTTCATTCCTCCTTTAGATACATATTCATTCAACTTGAAGTACTCAGTGATAATACGCTTCTTGTATGCCGACTTTACGTCTTCATCCGAAGTTTGAGCCCACAAGTTATAGATGTTCGCATAGTACTGCTTAATCATACCTTCATTCGCTTTTGCACCATCGTGATGGATACCGATTTGGTAAGCAGCATCTGCTTTTTCCATAGCTTCCGGCTTTCCTTGGGTTAAATAATAATACGCCAAATATGATTGCCATTCTTTCTGAATACCGTGTTGCTTTTGAGCTGTTTCATAAACATAAATCAACGTATCTAAATACGCCACTTTGGATGTAGCATCGGGTGCCTTACTCATAGCTTGTTTCACGGAATAAATATATGGGTTAAAGAACTTCATTTCCAAACCTCCACATTCAATCAAAGCCTTGTTATAGGCCGTAGTAACCTTCTCATAATTTTTCACCTGATAAGCGTTTCCTGCGATTGCTTGATAACGTGTACATTCATCATCCTGCGCAATTGCCGCTGTTCCTAAGAATAATGCTGCTCCTAAAAGTAATTTTGCCAATTTCATTTTATTCGTCTTTAATCTAATTGATATTTTCTAAACCATCTATCGTAACTCGGTGCGATATTAAATCCTAATCCCACTCCAAAATACTGTTCATTTATCGCGTTCGTTGCTTCTGTTCCTCTGTTACCGTAGTTCAGAGAGAAGTTGATAGAAGAAACAGCTCTATTTAATACAACTGGCAGACCTATTCCAAAAGTTATGCCAACATCTTGGGCCTGAAAGTTGTCTTGCATATACGGTAAGGCTACAGAATATGCCGCTAGGCGATAACTCATTCTGTCATAGAATTTTATATAAGTTGACCGATCATTTGCGAATCTATGAGGCGTGTATTGAAAGGCAACCCTCAAAGAGGTCATATCCCTCATCTCTACTCCAGAAGTAGACCCAGGAATTGATTCCGAATAGCTCGACCAATTCGCAGCACCGTACTCTGCTGAAATTAAATAACTAGCTAGTTTGTTTCTCTTCTTAATTGAGTCATTGACTTGTTTAAACTCATATGTTAATCCTACATTAAACCGCTGTGGCAATACAACCGACCCCTCATTTCGAACATAAGGAACAAGCGTATCATACCCGGCAACATTTCCTAAATTTCCGAAGTAAACGCGCGTAAATCCTTTTGCAGCATTCAAACTATACTGAGGTTGTAAGGTCCCACCAAAAGTAAGTTCCGATTTTTCCGAAGGCCGCCATTTATAGGTCATCCCAAGGTCATAACCTTGGCTACCCACACTGAGGTAATCATCTTGAAAACTACCGATTACAGTTTGATTCGACTTTTGATAAGCCATTCGACGGTTACTCATCCTTCCAAAATAATGTTTTCCATTCGCACCGACACTCAGTGTATGACTTGGTTTTTTAATCAAAACCACTGCAAAACCTAAGTTAAACTCTTGCAATTCACCTTTCCCTGAATAGTCGTAAAAAATACTATCTCCATTGACTACCTGGTGCGTATTAATTTCATAACCCGTTCGACTAAATGGCTTCAAACCAAACGCCAAACCAAAACGATTTGCAAAAGGGATTGCTAAAGCCATATGTGTTATGCTTGCAGATCGGGCATTCGAATTGACACCATTTTGAGAATAGATTGATTCTTGCGCACTCACCCCCATGGAAAATAATGGGAGACCTTTTGCTAGAAGCGCATAAGAAGAGGGATTGTATAGGTTCGTCTGCGTTGAATCCACTAGCGCTGCAGTAATACCTCCCATTCCTTGAAAGTAAGCATCTCCAAAAAAAGAGACGTCACCTACTCCTTGAGAAGAAAAAGGATTGGTCGTAGAAATTTGCGCCTGAGCGATTCCGAAGCAGGAAAGTAAGAAAGCAACTAATAATTTATAGCTATACATTATATTTCAAAATTAAAAACAATCCCTTCAAGGTAAAGTTTCGGTCGACAAATATGCTACTTTTTAACGCCTTATCAAACAAAATAGCATCTCCACCTGTCAAAAAAATTGTTAACTGTGGGAATTGTTGCTTGTATTCTTCAATAAAACCATTTATTTCTGCCGTTATTCCATTAATCACTCCAGAACTAAGACTTGTTTTGGTAGCATCACCAATTAATGGAGTCGATGAATAATCAACAATAAGGGGTAAATTTGCGGTATAATCATTCATCGCTTTAAAACGCAACCTTACACCAGGAGCAATGGATCCACCTAAATAATTACCGTCTGCGTCTACAAAATCAAACTTCAAGCAAGTTCCAGCATCAATGATAAGCGCAGGTTTCCCATTTGCATAATGATGTCCTGCAACCGCATTGGCAATTCGATCGACACCCAACGTCTCCTTGGTAAGGTATTTTTCAAGTGAAATAGGAAGAGAAGTAGAACTGGACAAAACAAGCGTTGGAGTCCATTTCTCTGCCAGATGAGTCAAATAGTCCGAGGATACTACCCCTGAGAGAAGAGAATTATCACTTTTTATCTTTGACAAATACGCTAGAAGTTCCTCTTTTTGTGATACTTCAAAAACGTGAACATTAACAAGTGCATCACTTTGGAATTCAGCAATCTTCACTCGGGTATTACCCGCATCAAGCACATAAAAAGAAGTTGTTTGCTGATCCATTTGGACAAAGATAGCAGAAGAAAATCAAAAAAAACTGATTAAAGGTAGTTCGGAATTAAAAATAGTTTATAAATTTGCCCCCACAAATAAGGCTGGTGCCTTAGCTCAGTTGGTAGAGCAAAGGACTGAAAATCCTTGTGTCCCTGGTTCGATTCCTGGAGGCACCACAAGAAAACCTCGATAATGACTATCGAGGTTTTTTGTTTTTACTTCCTATTAAAAGACTTCATCCATCGCCATGCAAAACTGTTCTGCTGCTTGAACTAGAATTTCCTTCGTATGCGCATACGATACAAAACCGACTTCATACCCACTCGGCCCTAGGTAGATTCCTCTTTCCAAAAGTGCTTTATGCAGATTTTTAAATGGGGTCATATCGCTATTTATTTCGTCTGCTCTTCTGATCGCAGACATATTTGAAAAGGCCAACCAAAAAATCGACCCAACCATGAAAATTTCAAATTCGTACGCATTGTTCTTTGCGTGTGCATTGATAGCGTCAACAAACACTTTCGTTCGCGCCTCTTGATCTTTATAAAATCCTTGCTGCGCACAAATAGAAAGCTGTGCAATTCCAGCTGACATTGCAACCGGATTACCACTCAATGTTCCCGCCTGATAAACGGGACCATCCGGTGATACCTTCTGCATTATTTCTGCCCTAGCACCATAAGCTCCAACAGGCAATCCACCACCGATAATTTTTCCATAGGAAACAATATCTGGGGTTATTCCATATAACTCCGCAGCACCGGCGAATGCAACCCTAAATCCTGAAATAACCTCATCAAAAAACAACAATACTCCGTGCTCTGTGCATAAGTCACGTAAAGCTTGTAAATAAGATTTCTCTTGCAAAAGGAGACCGTTATTTGCAGGAATCGGCTCAATAATGGCACACGCTAAATCATCTTTGTGTTTTGAAAAACATTCGTTTAACGCCTCCAAATCGTTGAGTGGAATCACCATGGTATCTTCTGCCACTTTTGAAGGAACACCTCCACTTGAACTTTCCCCAAAAGTAGCCAAACCTGATCCTGCCTTAACAAGAAGTGAATCTACATGACCGTGATAGCAACCATCAAACTTTATAACCTTATTTTTTCCTGTATATCCTCTTGCTAAGCGGATTCCCGACATTACTGCCTCTGTACCCGAGCTAACAAAACGAATTTTATCAATAAATGGATTTCTAGCTATGATTAACTCAGCTAATTCATTCTCCAATTTAGTTGGAGCGCCATAACTTGTTCCATTTTGCAATGCACCAACAATTTTCTCATATACTTGAGGGTGGTTATGACCTAAAATCAACGGTCCGAAGCTACAACAGAAATCAATGAATTTATTCCCGTCTTCATCCCAAATATAGGCCCCATCACCTTTTTTGATAAACAAGGGAGAACCTTCCACTGCTTTGAATGCGCGTACAGGTGAATTTACTCCTCCTGGAAAATAATTTAATGCTGTCTTGTAGAGTGCTTCAGATGCTGTCTTGTTCATGCTGTATAGTTTATGCAGCAAAGATAGTGAAAAGACATTAAGGTGTTAAGATGTATGAATCCCATTACGAAAAGATAATAGAATGTAAGACGTTAGACGTTGCAACATTTTTCGGAAACGAAGGGCAAACTATCTTTGTCTGATTTTAACTAGTTTTACGGAAATTTATAAAATGAAAGAGAAATATTCCTTACTCAAGAAAGTCGGATATGCCGAGGCGGCTTCATACATAATCCTATTATTAATAGCGATGCCATTGAAATACATCTGGGAAATAGATGAGGCGGTAAAATACGCTGGTTGGGCTCACGGTATACTTTTCATCGCTTATTTGTTTTTCCTTTTGACAGATGGTATTCAGTATAAATGGAAATTTTCGTGGTATTTACTAGGATTTATTGCTGCGTTACTGCCATTTGGTCCACTTGTATTCGATAAAAAAATACTCGAAAAAGAGAATAGAACAGAACAATCTTGACAAATGAATGTACAGACGGTATTCCTTTAATGTCAATATGTCAACAGAATCAGTTTGGCAAAAAGTTTGACAAAATAGAAATTGAAATTATCTTTAGCTTTTCTTTAGCGAAGAATAGTAAAAATTAAATAAATAAAAATCATGGCAATAGAAATCACAGATGCAAACTTTGACGAAGTAGTATTAAAATCAGATAAACCAGTTGTAGTAGACTTTTGGGCCGCTTGGTGTGGACCTTGTCGAATGGTAGGACCAATCATTGAGGAAATGGCTGGTGAATACGACGGGAAAGCCGTAATTGGTAAAGTTGACGTTGATCAAAACCCTGGAGTATCCGCAAAATTTGGGATCCGCAACATTCCTACAATTATTTTTGTGAAGAATGGAGAGATTGTAGACAAATCGGTTGGTGCAGTTCCTAAAGCACAATTGACTTCAAAATTAGATGCGATTTTGTAATCAACTAAAGTATTGATAATAAGAAAAGTCCTCCAATTCCTTGCGAGGACTTTTTTATTGCGTTACAAAATACCATTTCATTCCTTTTCCCCTTTGCTGAGAAAATCCGTAAATCCACTTTTCTTCTGGATATAAAAAAGAAACCACGCGAGACCGCCAAGTTGTGATATCATAATTTTCTGGACACTCGATATGTATAAGATGAGCGGTGCTAACAGCCGTAAAAACACACTTCTCAGTAACATTCTTGATGTCACCGATTCGAACTTCTGAACAATCTTCTCCGTAGCAATCTAACCAATTATAAAATGCATTTACAGTTGTTAAACTATCCACAAACTGCCAACTTGTAAACACCAATGTGTCATCACCAGCCCGAATAAATGACTGTTCTCGAGAAATTGAAGTCAACCGGTCTGGCAAATATTTTTGTTGCGAAACACCCTCTAAGAATACCAATAAACTGTCTGAATATGCAGCTTGTAAAGCATTTCTATATACAGTGTTGGAATCTTTTTCTAAGGGTGATTCAACATCGTTTGTCTTTGTGTACTCAATAGATTGAGGAAGCATCTCATCTAGGCTGACAGTTTCAACTTCTAGATTATCGCCACATGACATTAGGAACAATACAATAATGAATGCAAATCTTTTCATTAATTCAGTGAATTTATCGCTGTTATAACTTGTTCAAGTTGGACATTATTGACATCAAGGTGAGTTACCATTCGAATGGATTGACCACCAAACGGCATAACTAAGATTCCTTTCTGAGCGAGTTGTTCGACTTTATTATCTACTCTTACCTCTGGATTCAAGGTCGCTACCACTATATTGGTTTGGACCTCCAACACGGAATCCACCCAAGAGCATGCGTTCAACGTTCGTTCCAATTCTTTTGCTTTTCGATGATCCTCATTTAATACGCTGATATTATTCTTTAAAGCATACAGTCCTCCAGCGGCAATAATACCAGCCTGGCGCATTCCACCACCATAAACTTTTCGTACACGGCGAGCACGTTGTATGAAATCTTTATCCCCAACAAGTACAGAACCAACCGGAGCTCCAAGTCCTTTGGATAAACAAATTGAAATGGAATCGAAATACCCACCATAGGTTCTGTAATCCACACCCGTTTCTACTAATGCATTGAATACTCGTGCACCGTCAAGATGCAGGGGCAACCCTTCTGATGTGCAAAGCGCTTTGATTCGTTTAATTTCTTCTGGATTATAAATTGCTCCTCCCCCTCGATTCATGGTATCTTCTAGAGCTACAAGCGCTGTAATCGGGTAATGAACGTTATTTGGATCATTAATCGCTCCTTTCACATCCGGCGCATTTATTCTGCCGCGATCGCCGTCAAGTAACT
>Ga0181574_10001401_pt1 | contig 22556 bp, 20 predicted proteins | sample 101ome_24_FD_145600 | JGI IMG/M metagenome (GOLD analysis project Ga0181574, IMG submission 145600) | Coastal salt marsh microbial communities from the Groves Creek Marsh, Skidaway Island, Georgia - 101410AT metaG (spades assembly) | ecosystem: Environmental > Aquatic > Marine > Intertidal zone... | reverse complement strand
TGGTGATACGGGTTCTGGTCACGTTACGGGAGCTCAAATAGTAGCGGCCGCGGAAAATACTTGGACGGGAACAAGCACGGGAGCGTATTTGAGTTTTTACACAACTGAAAACGCAACCACAGGCCACACAGAAAAAGTTAGAATTGACCACAACGGCAACGTCGGTATCGGTACTACGAACCCAAGTGCTTTACTACACGTAAATGGAACTGGTCCGATATTAATGCTTGAAGGTGGGAGCGATACAACAGGCGATTTAGTAGTTCCACATGATGAAATATTACAGGTTGGACATTACAATACAGGAACATCAACCTTTACTAAACGATTTAGGATAGCTACGACCGGAGAAGTTAGATTTTATGAAAGTACTGGAACTACTGCAAATTTCTTGTGGGATGCAACAAATTCAAGACTTGGTATCGGTACTACGAGTCCAAGTACACAACTACATCTATATCAAGGTGGATTGGGGGCTAATACTGGGGTAACAGATGTAATAAGAATTGAATTAAATCGTTCAGACCACGGCGGGGTACCCTCCGGCCCAGCAATATTATTCAAAGACCAAGATGGCAACAATTTAACTAATGAAGCTCGTATCAAGATGATGACTGTAAATGATACGGACTATGGAGACAACGACGAAGCGGCTTCAAACTTACTTTTTGAAACAACAAATGGTGGTTCCGCGAGTGATAAGATGATTATTACTGGTAGGGGAAATGTGGGTATGGGCACACTAAATCCAAGTGCTGTTTTACACGTATCTTCGTCCACTTCAACAGGTCGTTCAATACAAATGATAGGTGGGTCACTTGGTCATACTTTAGAAATCGTTGATGGACCCTCGTATACAACTACCATTCCCAATATATACATTCGTGATGCAGATAACAACAATGCAAGAGCTTCATTGCATATTCAAGGAAACAATGGAGCGGTCGATTCACTATTTGTAGCAAGCAGCGGAAACGTCGGCATCGGTACTACGAATCCTACTTCTACCCTAACTATAATTCATTCCAATGACGCGTCGGGAGGTATACAACTAGCCACTAGTCAGACCAATAGTGCATCTAAAGTAGCGAGGATTAAGACCACACATTACAACACCTCAGAAGAACCAGTAACCATCATTCTTACCAATACAGACTCTACCGCTAATATCATCAACTATGGTGGTGCAAGTAGTCTGGAAAATGCGGCAACAAACCACAGATTTTTTACTGCTGCCAATAATACTACTACCATAGGTACCGAACGTATGCGTATAAATTCCGCTGGAAACGTCGGTATCGGTACTACGAGTCCAACTGTACCACTACAAGTAGCCGGCGCAATAAGTTCTAGTGGAATAATATATACAACCAATGAAGTACGGTCAGACACATACGCCTCTCTTGCATTCAATAATAATAGTTTCTTAAAATTTGATGATGATAATTTAGAAGGAACTAACGGAACCGTTCTGGGTTCTATAGCTAGTATGGGTTTCATTATTGATACTAATAATAATGGCTCGTCGGATGAATTTATTTGGATGGTTGATAATACAGACCCATCTGCCGCTACAGAATTAATGAGACTGACCGATGACGGAAATCTTGGTATCAATACTACGGATCCAGATGTCAAATTAAGCGTTATTGGTAACAGTGGATTGCCTGCCTCATCTGGAACTACCCCAAACGGTGTTGTTAGAATTAAAGCAAGCACTAATAGTGCTTTATTTATTGGAAATGATGGTAATAGTCCTTTTGGAGCTTGGTTACAGGTACAAGATATTACAAGTTTAGGAACAGAATATCCATTACTATTGAATCCAAACGGCGGAAACGTCGGTATCGGTGAAACTGCTCCCGACTCTAAATTAGAAGTTAATGGTTCGGTTCATTTTGTTACTACTTCCAATACAAATCCATTAAATATATCGCGATTGGGAAACAAAACTCAAGAGGTATTGCAGATTGGTGTAACCGATAGACAAGCTCAATTCCTTTATGTAGAAGATACCTCAAACGAAGGAAATAATAATTTCGGGTCATATCAATTTTATTTGGGTGGAAATGATGGCGAAACCAATGCATTAATGTTGACGATGGATGGAAATTCCACACAAAAGGAAGTTGTGGTTAATCAAAATCAAGCTGATATAGATTTTCGTGTTGAAAGTGATGTCGCTGCTTATGCATTATTTGTTCGGGGTAGTGACGGCAAAGTCGGTATCGGTAAAACAAACCCAACACAAGAACTCCATATTGGTGGTGCTAGAGAAATATTATTTAATACTGGTCAAGGTACTGTACAAATATCTGGGTCCGCGGGAGGTTGGACTACAGGTCTGTGGTGGATAGGCTCGAGCGGAACAGACCTCGGCGGGTTTGGGGGATACGGCACCGACGATACGATGAATTATTATTGGATTGGACCCGCATATAATAATGCTAATACATTCGTTGTTCTTGATACTGGTGAGGTGGGTATTAAAGACCAAAGTCCATCATACGATTTAGACGTTAACGGAACCTTTAGAACTACTGGTAATGTTATTTTGGGTGACGCTAGTGGTGATTCGGTTACAATCAATGGAACATCTATAACATTAACTAATGCTGTTCCTACAGGCACTGATAATACAGTATTGTTACTTAATGGAGCAGACAATACTATTGTTAGAGATGAAATTGACTCAAGAGTGTGGGGAACAACATTAGTTGACACAGATGGTACTGGAACCAACAATGAAATCGCAACTTGGTCAGATTCAAATACTATTATTGGGGAGACTAATTTAACATTTGATGGTGCAGATCTGGTTAATGAAAACAATAACGGAATCATTGCCGTTGGACGAGGAAGTGGTGAAGTTGCCATGACCGTTAATGACGGTTATGGAAATGCAAATATTACGTTTAACCACACAAACGGAATTCCAGATCAAAACGGATCATCTTGTAGAATACAAACTTCAGTGGACAATACGACTGCGGCTATGTATTTTGAAGTACTTAATAATGTGACATCTGGGGTCGCGACCCCCACGGCCATGACCGCAAGTTTAGATTTGAGTGAAACTGTGGCAGTATTTAATGAACAGGGTCATGATATAGATTTTCGTGTTGAAAGTACTGGAAATACAAATGCTATCAGAGTTGATGCTGCAAATAACCGTGTTGGTATTTTAGATGGTACTCCGTCATACGCCCTAGACGTTAACGGAACCTTCCGTGTGGTTAATAATGCAACTTTTGATGGTAATATTATTGTAGCCGGAACCGTTGATGGTATTGATATTGCTAATGATGTATTGTTGGATACCCAAATAGGAGAGTATGGCGCTACTTTTAAGAGAAATATAGTTCAATATAACCGTTTCCCATCGGCCTCAGCTGATATGGACGGAATTTGGTCCGAAGGTGTTTATGGTGGTTACAGTACTATGACCAATGGTCCCACAGGAATGACATACGACCCATTCTTGGTTATGGGTTCTGCTGGTGATGTTAGAACACAGTTGGTGGTACCACGTACTTCCGGTTCAAGTGACCCCACTGACGCTCGCCCAATTGCATATAGAGGATGGTATACTAGTCCCGGTGCGACTTCCACAGGATGGGTTTATACAGGTTGGACCAAAACCGCGGCAGATGCAGACCTAAGAAAATATTTAAGAAGTGATATCGCCGATACTGCCGCAGGAAAGATAACATTTGATACTGGTCTTGCAAGGAGTGGTCACAACGTCGGTCATCTAGAAGGAAGTTATAATAATATCGGTAACAATCAAAACCAATCAAATCCAATTTATACAATAGGTTCTAGTTATAATCCCAGTACCACGACCCTCAGTAATATGTATGGAATCGGGTATACAAATACTAGTGCTACATTCATTAATGGATTTCAGACTGCTAGTAGTGGTTGGGGTATGTATGTCGCTTCCGACGGCGACTCTCGTATTTTCCTGAACGCCCAGCTCGGCGATATTAATATCGTAGGTGACCTTACTTCTGAAAATGTAACGATAAACAATGCAATATACCACTTAAACGACACCAATACGTATATGCAGTTTAATGCTGCTGACCAGTGGAGAGTGGTTACAAATAATACCGAACATATTCGTGCCACGACCGCGGGAATTATTATTAATGAAAATAGTAATTCAACTACAGATTTTCGTGTTGAAAGTAATAATGCCACTTATATGTTATTTGTGGACGCCGGTACCGATGAAGTTGGTATTAATACTTCCAATCCGGGTGCTACCTTAGATGTTAACGGAACCCTAATTACCCGTAATACTACTACAATAGATAGCGCGTTTGTATTTGAATCAGGCAGTGATACTACTGGTTCATTCTCACGAATGTATACTTCTGGAGAAGTTTTTCCTGCCATTATTTTAGATGGAGTCGGTTTCGGCGACAGTTGGGATAGCCAAGGAGCTCAAATATCTTTGGGTGAAAGTGTATCTATGAGAACCGGAGGAACGGGTCTTCATTTAACATACACCGGAGACGGGTATGGTCGTATTGGTATGGGTACAATCACCGATGGTATCCCTGCCTTCAGCACACTCAGATTTGATTATAACAGTAATTGGATACTGGCATCAACCCATATGCAATTTACTGATAATTATAGTGCATCTTTTGGTACAAGAACGACGGGTGATTTAACAATTTATCACAATGGTACTAACAGTTATATTGATAACAAAACTGGTCATGTGTATATTAGAAATAACGTAGATGATGATGACGGTTCAAATATTTACATTCAAGCTAAATCTGGTGAAAATGGAATCATTGTTAATGACGATGGTGCGGTTCAATTATATCATAATAATAATCTTAAATTATCTACCGTTAGTACAGGTGTAGATATTACAGGAACCTTGGATGCAACCGTAGACGTTACAGTAGCATCCGACATAAGATTAAAGAATGAATTACCAGATATAGTACAAGGCCTTGAAGTAGTTGACAAAATGCGTCCAATCAAGTATACTTTAAAGAGTGATGAAGATGAAAATCCAAAAATACACCTTGGTTTCTCTGCTCAAGAACTATTAGATATCGTGCCAGAGGTGGTCAGACAAGGAGATGATGACTATTATAGTGTTGCATACCAAAAACTAGTACCTGTATTGGTCAAAGCAATACAAGAATTGACCGAAGAAGTCAGAGAACTAAAGAAAAAGGTGGGAGAATAGAGTATGGTTGCTAGTTTAAGTGGTTCTTTTTTAGTTAATGGTTCTGTGGGAATATTAAAACATGGAGACGGCGGAGCTCCTATATCATTAAAAAGTGCATCAATAAGTACAATTGGTGGAACTAGCGTTCACGATAGAACAGAAAGTACAGGAATTGATGGTGGGTATAGAAGAATAAATAAAATGGACCAACCTTCATGGAGTACCTCGGCTCCATATAGTCTAGCTCAATTTGATAATTATAATCATGATTTGGTTGATACTGGTTCAAATTTTGATGCAACAGCGGTAGCATCCACGTATAATGTTAATGTTTCTTGGAACAACCCAGGCACTATTACTGGAACAGAAGGATATCAAACTGTAGTTTATTTTTGGGAAGGAACTGGTTCAGCTTTTCCAAACATAGTTTCTGCGAATGCAAACTCTATGTATTATAATGAAAATTTGTTAACGGGTTTTACTAATACAGCTAATGCAGGTACTAGTACAAGTACAACCATTACTCACAATGGTAGTAATCCTACAAATGAAACTTATTTATATGTTATAGTTGCTTGTTTTGGGTCTTGGAATGATGGGGGTACTGTTAAAGCTCCTTTTACTTATGATTCGGTTACTCCCCACTCCACGGGTTCGGGTGTGGGTGTGGGTTGTTGGGCTGGAGGCAGTTGTAGTTCTGAAAATTTATACCATGAAACGGCAGCTGGGAATGACCATAAATACATTGTGGTTAGATTGACCACATCAACTACCACAACAACTACGGCGTGTGGCCAGTTCGTCGGTGATCCGTGTACTGGTGGACCATTCGCTCAAGGAACGTGTTGTTCTGGATTGACTTGTGATGGCGACCCCGGTGTGTGTGGACTATAATAAGGTTATGTATGAAAAAAATTAAATTTATGTGTGCTCAACCTGCTATTAGATATTATGCTTGGCAAGTTGAAGTTATGATTAATAATTTTATTAAAAATAATATCAATCCACATGACATAAATGTTGTGTGTGCGGTTGACGAAAATAATGAAGCTCCAGTAGAATGGATGACATTACAAAAACATTTTAAAGATGTAAATTTTTTCTTTTACGAAGATACTAGAATTCTCCCCTCGTATGTTTCTTCAATACGACCACACATTTTAAAAAAACATTTCAATCAATACCCATCTTTACAAGATGATGTTATATTCTATCATGATTGTGATGTTTTATTTGTACACCCAATAAATTTTAATCAATTTTTACAAGATGATGTCTGGTATTTAAGTGATACAGAAGGATATATAGGAGCAGAATATATCAAATCAAAAAAATATAATATATACGATGATATGTGTACTTTGGTGGGAATAGATAATGAAATTCCCACAAAAAATCAAAAAAATACAGGTGGTGCTCAATACATTATGAAAAATATTGATTATAATTTTTGGAATAAAGTAGAAATAGATTGTGAAAAACTGTACACATACTTTTTAGAGAAAGTAAAACAATATCCTCCAATAGAACAATATCATCCAATACAAGAATGGACCGCAGATATGTGGGCCGTACTATGGAACGCTTGGTTATTTGGTCACGACACCCAAATACATGAAGATTTACAGTTTTCTTGGGCATCATCATTGAGTCAGTTTATTGGTGATTACAATATTTTTCATAATTCTGGTATTACTGAACGTAGTCCTAATAATTGTTTCAGAAAACACGATTATATAAATAAATTTCCATATAATATAAAAGAAGAAGATTTTTGTTCTGAATATTGTTCTATTTTTTATGTACAAGAAATTATAGAAACTTCTAAAAAGAGTTGTTTGTTATGATTGAAAAAAATATACATCAAATTTGGATAGGTCCACATAGAATGCCTACTAGAGAAAAAAAATATGTTAATAATATTAAAAATAGTAATAACGAGTATAATCATATTTTGTGGACTTCATTAGACGATGATATGCCAGGGTTTTTAAGATATCTATGTGAAAAAAGAATTGAACGAAGAGATTATGCCTTTGCAGCTGACATTTTTAGATTGTGGCTAATTAAAAAATATGGAGGCATTTATATAGATGTGGATTATGAATTTCGTCAACCTCTGAATACGTTTTTTATGAATGAATGTTCCACTCCTGACGCTGTATTTTTTCATCACGGCCCAACAGATTATACTATACCTAATGGAATATTTGCAGCTAAGAAAAATCACAATATTTTAAATTTTTTAATTTCTGATATGGAACGATATAAAAATAGTGGAAGATACCTCGGTCATCCAGTATATGGCGGCCCTACGGAATTTGGAAAAGTAATTAAACAATATTTTTCATTGGAATATGAAACCTCTCATTCGGTAGTTGAATCGCACATGAACAAAGAAAATATTTGTTATTTTGATTATCACAATTTTAGAAAATATGCATTACATAGATCATTAGCTTCATGGCTTCCAGAAAATAAAATTATGTTTGAAGCGGGGTTATATGAATAAAGTAAGTTTTGTTTGTACAACATACCGAAGATTTCGTTGTGTAGAACGTGTTATAGCTCAATATTATGCACAAACATATGATAATGTTGAATTAATAATATTTAATACTGACACAGAATATCCATTGAAATTAAATTTTTCGGATGATAATATTATTTTAATAAATAATTCTATTGATTATCATACTAAATTACCATATATTAATAGAGGACAAATATGTAGAGATGCCGTTTCTCATACAACTGGTGATTTATTTATGTTAGCTGATGATGATGATTTATATTTACCGTGGCATATTGAACAAGCGGTTGACATGATTACATTACGTGAAAAAGATGCATGGAAACCGAAGAAAAGTTTCTTTGCTACCCGCGATAAAATAGAATTAGCTCAAAATACTATGGAAGCTAGTGTGATTGTTAAGATGAATAGAATTTTAGAGTTTGGTTTTGAGGGAAACTCTTTTAATAGTACAGGTCAAGAAGGACTACACTGGTATATACCACTTAGGTCAGAGGGACACTTATCTGAAAATGATGATTATATGGTTCCAAGTTATGTTTTTAATTGGGGCGACCCGCCAGGTTGGTCACAACATAAACAAAGTGGTAATTTAACCAATCCAAATAATTTTGAAAATCATAAACTTGGGTCTACTGATTATGCAACCAGACCATTAGAAAATAATTTTGATTTAACAAATACATATTTGCCATATTTTAATTTTTATAAAGAAAATTTAAATTTATTTAATGAAGAATTATTACAAAAGTATGTAAATCTTTATTTGGAGGAAAAATTATGAATGAACAAATGTTATATGAATTAGAACAGATAATATTAAATTCTGAAAAAATAGTTATTTTATTAATATCATCTACAAAAAATAATGAAATTTCTACATTGCAATTGCAACTGGATGGTTTGGTTAATCAATCTAATTTTAAAGAAGTTGTAAATTACTATACACTTTCTTTTGATGAAGATAATTTACCATTCCCATATCCATTAACAAATGTTTTGTATTGGTTCGCACCTAAAAATTTAAAACCACTATTTTATAAGCAGGGACAGTCTGCCGTATTTGATTTTTTTAAAGATTTTAATGTCGCAGTCAAAATGACAAATGGACTTTCTTATATAGAAGCCACTAGGTCAAGTGAAGACATAGAATTTATTAAAAAAGTTGAAGAAGAAATTCTAGTAGCAGATGATAAAGAATTGCCACCGACTACTAAAATGTTAAAAAATTTTGGCAAAGAAATGTGGAATACCGCAAAACGTTTTGGTCGCGACCTTCCGGTACTCGTTCCGTCCGAAATATCGTCAAACAGATACGAAGAGTGTAGTTCTTGTGAACATTTTACTGACCAAGCTAGATGTACCAAATGTGGTTGTTTTATGAAAACAAAAGTTAATTTAGCAAGTGCTTCGTGTCCTGTAGGAAAATGGTCTGAGTTTAATAAAGAATAAACACTATTTATGTATATACCAAAATGGAGGTAATTATGACAAGTTTTGTTATTGCAGCAGCAATCATTGTATTTGTAGCTGGTGGATTTGTAGTTTTTGCTAAGTCTGGAAAGAGAGGTTCTGGTGGAGTAGCTAGAGTATTTAGTCGTGGTTCACAATCCAGTGGTGGTGACACAGATAACATAGAAATCTAATATGAAACAAGTAGCAATATACACAGGAAGGTTCCAACCTTTCCACAAGGGACATTATAGTGCTTATAAACACCTCGTTGATAAGTTCGGGGAGGAGAATGTCTATATTGCTACCAGTGACCCAAAGGAAACTACCGAACGCGACCCATTTGATTTCCACGGAAAAAAAGAAATCATGCATTCTATGTTTGATATTCCGTCAGAAAGAATTGTTCAGGTCAAAAGTCCGTATAGTCCTAAAGAAATTTTATCTAAGTATGACCAGAGTGACACCCAGTTTATTACAGCGGTGGGTGAAAAGGATGGTGAGAGACTTGTAAAGGGTAAATACTTTAGAAGATATGACGATAAACAACAAGATGTTGTTCCATATAGAAAGGGTGGATACTTTATAACGGTGCCTAACTTTAAAATGGACGACACGGTGATGAGTGCAACCCGAATTAGAGATACTTTGGGTAATCCATCTGTATCTATGAAAGATAAAGTAGACTTCTTTAAGAAATTATATGGTAAGTTTGACCCAAATGTCTTTAAAATGATGACAGGTGGTATAGAACGTGGACTACAAAGCACAAAAGACAAGGTAGCACAGAAAAAACAAGAACCAGAAGGTGGTGAACAATCACCATCTGGAGCTAAGTTTGACCGTTCTGCTTTGATGAAAAAGATTCACAACCCACAAACAAGACGAGATATCTTGGTCAAAACTGCATTAACCTATGACAAAGACCATCCTGCTTATAAATTAGCAAGAAAGATGTTCCAAACAGGAACTATGAATGAGATATTTGCTCCTGTTCTTCTAGAAAATGCACTTATCAACCAGTATAATTCGTTGGTTGACCAATATGTAACTGGTGAAGCCGAAAAGAAGAGTTGTCGTATTGAACCAACCGACGATTACACAGAAATTGAGAAGAAATGTAAGAAGGCATACAAGAAAGGCGTCTTCTATTACCCTCTGGCGTACGCTCTAAGGACTGCCAATCTAGAGGATGACCCCAACGAAGACCCACAACCCGAACCAACTCCAGAACCCGAACCAGAGGTTTCTGAAGCTGAGAGTTCTACTGAGCGTGTTAGGAAGTATTATAGAAATAACCCAGAAAAGGTTAAGGCATATCTCAAGAAAACGGTCAAAGACAGGACAGCTAGAAACCGTGATAGAGCTAAAGCGGTCAAAAAGTATGGTAAATCAAAGATGAAAAACCACGATGTCCATCATCCTAATGGTGCACAGAATGGTAATTGGAGACTAGCAAAGAAAGACCACGGTAGAGATAAGAAGAATGAAGAGGCATTATTTGAAGGTGGTGCTGCTGGACATATGATGCACCCATACGAAGATATGGAATTGACCTTTGGTGAATACAAAGATATGATTACACAGGGTCTAGTAGGTTCATTTGGTGAAGATTCTCCAATGACAGAGAAACTAGATGGTCAAAATATCGCATTTACGGTCATTGATGGTCAAGTTAGGTTTGCTAGAAACAAAGGACACGTTAAAAACCAAGGTCAAAACTCCTTGACAGTCAAAGGAGTTATGGATAAATTTGAAGGTAGAGGTGCAATTCAACGAGCATTCGTGGGTGCTGCCGAAGATTTAGAAAGTGCCTTTAAACAATTACCTAGTGACCAAGTTGATGAGATGTTTGGTAATGGTTCTACCTATATGTCAACCGAAATTATCCTACCAGATAGTGAAAATGTAATCCCATATGGTAAGGCAGTCTTGGTTTTCCACGGAACAATCACATATGATGAGGATGGAAACAAGGTAGACCAGAACCCAGAACACGCCACACAACTAAATGATATGGTAAAACAGTATGGTCAACAACAACAAAAGGTATTTGGTATCCAAGGACCACACGTAATTACATTTAGTGACGAAAAAGCAGATGAAATGGAAGAAAAAGCTAAGGAATACCATAGCCAAATTGACAGATTAGCGGGTAAGATTGACGCAGACGACAATACACCCGTCAGTGAATACTATAAAAAGTGGTGGGAAAACGAAATCAAACAATCATTGTCTAGTGCGGGACTAGAAGCCGATGTTGACCAGATGGAAGCCTTGGTCAATCGTTTCGCTTTTGGTGATAAGTCAGTAAAAGCTGGTTCATTCCCACCAGAAATGAAGAAGTGGTTAGCACAATATCAAACACAAGTATTCCCAAAGAAACAAAAAGAAGCAAGAGCACCATTTGAGATGTTGTTCTTACGTGCTGGTCAAGATAGTTTAACCAGAATCAAAGACTTCTTGGGGTCAAACAACCCAGAAGCCGTAGATAAGTTAGAGAAAGAACTAAATAAAGTAAGAAAAGCACTACAAGGACAAGACTTGGGTGACGCTGCTGAGAAACTAGCACAAGAATTTGAGAGATTAGAACAGGTCGGTATTGATAAATTAGTCCCAAGTGAAGGTTTGGTCTTTATGTACAACGGAAGACCATACAAATTCACAGGTGCGTTTGCTCCAATCAATCAAATCTTGGGTACATTTAAGTTTGGAACACCACAGGCACAACAACCTGCCGCCGCTCCAAGTGGTGGAGGTGCTGCAAGTGGTGGTGACAAGAACTTTATCAAACAATTCTATGGTGAAAAGATTAGAAACCCAATGACAGGTAAAGAAATCACACTACAATCAGCATTAACATACGATAAATCACATCCAGCTTACAAAGCTGCATTACAATTCCTACAAGGAAAGGTAGGACAAAAGGAAGGTTAGGTTATGTCATACAAAAAGAAAGAGTTACGTGAAGTTCACAAAGGAGTTCAGGAAACTATTCACAAAAAAATGAATAGTTATGCCAACAAAGTCGTTGTTGGTCAGTACACAGGAAAAAAAGAAGTCAAACGAGAAGAGGGTGAAGTTTGGTTTGACGATGAAAACCGCGAATGGGAAATGAAAGATGGTATCAAGAGAAGAATAAGTCCTCTTGAGGGTGCCAAAACCCCGTGGTGGTGTCCTGTTTGTAAAAAGACAATGAACCAATATGATATTAAAGCGTGGAGAGTACACGCACATTGTCTTGATTGTGTCGCTAAAGAAGAAACTAGACTCAAAATTGATGGTGTCTGGGAAGACCATAGAAAAAAAGAGATGTTAAAAAGTCAGGTTTCCTATCTAACTGACAAGATTATTGAGTTAACCTACTATCACGACACGCTTTCCAACCCAGAATTTATGACCTTTGACGACAAAACTGGTACAATTCTTATGGTAGACAAATACCAAGTGCCATTGGAAAAGGTTAAGGAAGATATTATGATAGAAGTGGTCAGTATGAACAAAATTCTTAAAGAAAAAGAAAAAGAATTAGAAGAACTAATGGAGAATACAGATGGGTAAAGCTGCTTTACAATTACTAAGAGACAATTTATACGTAATTCCAATAGTATTAGTTTGTGTTTTTCTTAGTTCATATGCTACATCTATGTTTAAACAAGATGAAATTGACATTTACATAGAAGAATTTAATCAATTTAAACAGGAAGCAGAAAAGACACAACAATTTGCTGATAGTTTAGCCTCACTGGTAGAAGAATACAAGGAAGAAATAGAAGAACTAAACGATAGTATTGTGGTCCAGACCAGTGAATTGACCAGAGCATCCAACGTTGTTGCTACTCTTTCTGCTAGAACACAAGAATTACGTGACCAACTAGACGATTCGGTGATGAGTGAAGTCCCCGAACAGGTGGTCGTCTACATTGATACCATAGAAGAAGAGAACGAGGCACTAAAAGAGAACGTATCTGCCGCTAATCAGTTGATTGCAACCCTCCAAAATCAGAACGAGTTGTTCCAAACCTCCCTAACTTTGGAAACTACCCGAGCAGATTCACTTGCTGCCATCGTTGCCGCTATTCCTGAACCACCTAAGAACCCAAATAAGGTGTTGGGTTTCATTCCTAAACCAACCAGAACACAAACATTTATACTAGGAACGTTGGTTGGTGGTGTTGCCGCGTGGAAACTTATAGGATAATCTATGTCTACTGACTTAAAAGCAATCATTAAACGAGAGTATACCAAGTGTGCTCTTGACCCTGAGTATTTTTTAAGAAAGTATGTATACATTCAGGTTCCAAATAAGGGTAGACAACTCTTTGATTTACACCATTATCAAGCAGACACCCTAAAAAAGTTCCAAGACCACAGATATAACATTGTTCTCAAGGGTCGCCAGATTGGTATTTCCACATTAATTGCTGGTTATTCACTCTGGAGAATGTTGTTTAAGAAAGATGAACAGATATTGGTCATCGCTATTAAACAGGAAGTCGCTAAAAACTTGGTAACCAAGGTTAAGTTTATGCATAGTCTTCTTCCTACGTGGTTAAAAGGAACCTTGACCGAAGATAACAAACTGACATTACGATTTGCTAATGGTTCTGCGATGAAAGCGACGGCTACCAGAGAAGATTCTGGTCGTTCTGAAGCACTATCTCTACTCATTCTTGATGAGGCAGCCTTCATTGATAACGCAACTGAACTATGGACTGCTGCTCAAGCCACACTATCTACCACGGGTGGGTCTGCTGTATTGATTTCTACCCCCAATGGTATGGGTAATTTCTTTCATAAAACGTGGGTTGATTCTGAAGCAGGTGAAAATGACTTTGAGAGAACCCTTTTAGATTGGGAAGTTCACCCCGACCGCGACCAAGCGTGGGCTGATGACCAACTAAGACAGATGGGTGAGATGAGGTTTGCTCAAGAGCACGGTGCTTCATTCATCTTTTCGGGTAATACGGTCATATCACCAGAGATTATTGAGTTCTACAAACAGACCTATCAACAAGACCCCATCCAAAAACGTGGGTTTGACAACAATATATGGGTATGGCAACAACCAGATTACACCAAATTCTACATTGTAGCAGCTGACGTTGCTCGTGGTGATGGTTCCGACTACTCTACCTTCCACGTTATTGATGTTGAAGCGTCAGAACAGGTCGCAGAATACAAAGGTAAGATAACACCCAAGGACTTTGGTAACCTTTTGGTCGCTATTGCCACCGAATATAACGATGCAATCATAATTCCAGACAACGCAAACATTGGTTGGGCCGCAATACAACAGATTATTGACCGTGGATACCAAAATCTCTTCTATATGAGTAACGATATGAAGTATGTAGACACAATGCACCAGATGCACGGTCGTTATTACGCTGAAGAAAAGAAAATGGTTCCCGGATTTACCATTTCACAACGAACAAGACCTCTTTTAATCGCTAAATTAGAGTCTTATATGAGAGAACAGTCAATTACCGTCCATTCTAGTCGTATGTTGACCGAATTAGAGACATTTATCTGGAAAAACAGCAAAGCCGAAGCTCTAGATGGGTATAATGACGACCTTACCCTTGCATTAGCCATTGGTTTGTGGGTTAGAGACACCGCATTACGCTTACGACAAGAAGGAATTGAGTTAAACAAGCAAATGTTGGGTGGTATCTCAGGTCACCAGACCAAAGCAGTCTTTACCGCTAAAGATTACAAACCAGAAAACGAATGGAAAATCCAGATTGGTCAAAATGAAGAAGAAGATTTACGATGGTTACTACGATAACTAGATACTTATATAAAACGACAGTTATTTTAACCTAATTTAATGGTAAATGAAATGGACAGAAATACTTTAATCTCTATCATTCAGGAAGAAATTGAAGAGGTCATGAAAGAACGCGAAATGACTTCTGGTCAAGAGGATAAAAAGGAACGAATCGTAAAAGATTTAAAAAAGAAAGTTCCTTATCTCAAGAAAAAATATGGCGATAAATGGAAATCAGTAATGTATGCTATCGCTACAAAAAGTGCTATGGGAGAAGCCCTTGACCCAGTTGGAAAAGAGGATGATGATGTTGATAATGATGGAGATACCGATAGTTCTGATAAATACCTAAAGAAGCGTAGAGCTGCCATTGGTAAGGCAATGAAGAAAGAAGAACTAGACCCCGTTGGTCAAGAAGACGATGATGTTGATAACGACGGAGATAGTGATAGTTCTGACAAGTATCTTAAGAATAGAAGAAAGGCTGTAGCAAAAGCTATGAAAGAGTCAGAAGATATGACTGACAGAGAAGTTGATAATAGAGAGAAAATCGCCGATAGACTAATGAAAAAGAAGGCAGATTTCAAAAAACGTTATGGTGATAAATGGGAAGATGTATTATACGCAACTGCCACCAAATTAGCTATGAGTGGTGATACAGGAGACGAAGAATGATTAAACTAAGTGACTTATTAAGTGAAGACCACAAAGAAGTTCTTCATAAGGGGAAGTCAAAGTCAGGTCTAGATTGGGATGCCGATAAGGATAATCCTAAAGAAGACTTATCTAAGTTAGAGAACACACTTGAAACTGAAGACTTGGTTGAAATGTATGAGGGTGAAGACCTTGACGAGAGGCAGTTAAAAGGGTATATTAAATCTATACATAAAATGGCAGCCGAACTCTACAATGTTTTAGAAGATACCGATGACCCAGAAGAGTGGGTTATGGAAAAGGCAAAACAATGTGATAGTATGCTACACGCTATTCATGGTCATGTATCTTATGCAAAAGATAAGGACAGAGTTTCTGAGTTAGAAAGAGAAACCCGTGACCAAGTAAGAGAAAGAGGCTACTAAAGGATTTAATAAATGGCAGATACATCTTTATTTAGAAGATTAAAGCGCTTATTTTCTGGTCAAGCTGTAATTAGAAATATCGGTGGTAAGAAACTCAAGGTTTCCGATACATCTAAAATTCAGTCATATGGAACCAGAAACTTAATTGACCGATATCACAGAATTCACAATGCTGGTCAATATGGATTTAGTGCTCAAAGTAATTACGATATGTATTCAGCTTTCCAACAAGCTAGATTACAACTATTTCGTGATTATGACTTGATGGATAATGACCCAATTATCGCATCAGTTCTAGATATATACGCAGATGAGTCAACGGTCAAAAATCCATTTAATGAAATCTTAACAATTAAATCTGACAACGACCAAATACACGAAATCCTAACTAATCTATTTTACGACATATTAAACGTTGAATTCAATCTCTGGCCTTGGACAAGAAATATGTGCAAGTATGGAGATTTTTATTTATATCTAATGATACACCCAGAACACGGTGTTATGAATGTTGTTCCATTATCTGTATATGAAACAACAAGAGTAGAAGGTGACCTAGAAACTGGTAATCCATTTGCGGTCACCTTTAAACTTGATAGTGAACATTCTGTTGTTCAAAAGAAAGACTTTGAAAACTACGAAATTGCTCACTTCCGTCTTCTTTCCGATTCAAACTTCCTACCATACGGAAAGTCAATGTTAGAAGGTGGACGCAGAATCCACAAACAACTCAAGTTGATGGAAGACGCAATGCTTATTCATCGTGTTACCCGCGCTCCCGATAAGAGAATATTTAAGGTAGATGTGGGTAACATCCCCCCGGGCGAAATTGACACATTTATGGAACGCATTATCAATAGTGTCAAGAGACAACCATTGGTTGATGGTCAAACTGGTGACTATAATATGAAGTATAATATGCAAAACATATTGGAAGACTTCTATTTCCCAGTTCGTGGTAAAGATAGTGGAACCACTGTAGAAAACCTAAGCGGTCTTCAGTTCAATGCAATTGAAGATGTTGAGTATCTACTACACAAGTTGATGGCTGCCTTTAAAGTTCCAAAATCATTTATTGGATACGAAGAAGACACAAGTGGAAAGGCTACATTAGCCGCACAAGACGTTCGTTTTGCAAGAACAATTGAACGCATCCAACGTATCGTGGTCAGTGAACTTAACAAGATTGCTATTGTTCATCTTTACACACTTGGATATCGTGACGAAGAGTTGGTTGATTTCAGCCTCTCACTAACAAACCCATCTATGGTTTACGAGATGGAAAAAATTAATCTATGGAAAGAGAAAGCTGCCCTCGCTGACCAATTGGTTCAGGGTAGATTTGTTTCCCGTGAGTGGATTTATAAGAATGTTCTTGGTGTCACTGAAGAAGACATTATCATTGAACAGGCCAGTGTTATTGATGACGCTAAGTTTGAAGGTCAAGTTCAGAAGGTTACACAAGATGTTCTCAACCCACCACCCCCACCAGAAGCGGCTCCCGAAGGTGGTGCTCCGCCAGAAGGCGCTCCTCCCGTTGAGGAAGACGAAGATATTTACAATGCCGAAAAAGCACTTGATGATGTTGAAACATTATTAGCCACTAGAAAGAAAATGGGTAGACCACCAGAAGGTCACAAGTATGGAACCGACAAAGATAAGTTAGGTCGTGACCCACTTGGATATAAAGAAATATTGGGTGCTATGGATGTATTACCAAAAAATAAGAAAGCTGGTAAATCATACGTAGACCCAAGATTACGAGAAGCATTGAAAGATTTAGATTTAAACCTAGATACTACTGATAGTGGTTTATTAAAAGATTAATGTTTTGGTGATGATAGACAATATTTAATATATAGACTTAGTGTAGGAAGACTATGAGTATAAAACACAGTAAATACAAGAATACCGGAATACTTTTTGAATTACTAACCAGACAAATTGCGTCTGATATTTTAGCAGGTGTTAAAAACTCCAAGGCCATTCCCGTAGTAGAACGATATTTTAATAAGCACAAGGAATTGGGCAAAGAATTAATTTTATATCGTTCTTTTTTTAGTGGTAAAAAGTTATCCGAAACTAATGCTCTAGATTATATTACTGCACTAACAGAACAAAGAAAGAACTTAGATACAAGAAAGCTAAGAGAAGAAAAATATAATCTAGTAAAAGAAATCAAAGACAATTACGATTTACAAAAGTTTTTGTCAAATCGTGTTCCTTCATATAAAATTTATGCATCAGTGTATAAAATCTTTGAGTCTGCACAACAAGGATATACATACGAAAATGTTCAAGAACTAAGTGAGTCAAAATATACCTTAGTTGAGTATCTTTGTGGTGAGGTTGAAAACAAACAAATCGTGGTTGAGAGCGAGGTGGTCAATACTTTAAGAGAACAAGAAGAAGACCTAAGATTATTAACCTATAAAATGATTCTAGAAAAGTTCAATAAAAAGTATAAGAACCTAAATGAACACCAAACTAATCTATTAAAAGAGTATTTGAATAATGCTTCTGACACCCAGTATTTATTAAACTTGGTCAAAACAGAATCTATTATTCTATCAAGAGAACTAAAGTCAAAAGTTAAAAATGTGCATAATGAAGTAGAACAAATTAAATTACAGGAAGTTGTAAAGCAATTAGATGGCTTTCAAACTCTCAACCACGTTAAAAATAATCACTTAACCGCTCTAATGATTGGTTATGAACTAAACAGTCAGTTAGATAATTTCCAAAGTCATGACTGAAGAAGAATTTAGAAAGTTAGTAAGAGAGATATTAGAAGATGAGATAGAAGAAATCAGTACTACTGCTAGTGTTGCTGTTTACTCTACCCCACACGCGTTCACGGGAAATAAGAAAAAAAATAAAGACAGACAAAAAAAGACCGCCAAAAAAAGTGGTTACAAATTAGCCGAATCGGTTAACAAACTTGACGAAGCAGTTTCAAGGTATAACAGATTTAAAAATGACCAAGAAAAAACATCTCGTCAAAAGATTGGGTTATCAATAAGAGAAGCAAAAAAAGCTATAAAAGAAATAGACAGACAATTAAAAATATTAACAAGATATAAAAATGAGTTCCGATATAGCACGGACCACTACTGGAAACGTACTTTAAAGGATATTTATACTATTGAGAGGAAAGTACTGAAAATTTCCCAACGTCTCAGGGAGTTAAAATCATGAGCAAGCTTTTAGTAGAAACAAATTTTATTCAATATGACAGTAATGTCATCGCAGAGGCTAGAGACGTTTCTAGACCTCTCGTTTTACGTAATGTGGTTCTACAAAGAGCTAACGCCAAGAACCAAAATGGTCGTGTTTATCCAAGAGAAATCTTAATGAAAGAAGTTGCTCGTTATAGAACTGAGTTTGTAAATGAAAACAGAGCACTCGGTGAACTTGACCACCCAGAAAGCCCAGTAGTTAACCTAAGAAATGTATGTGCCAATGTTACCCGTATTGATACAAAAGGTGACGATGTAGTTGGTGATATGCAGATTCTCTCAACACCTGCCGGAAACATTGTTCGTGAGTTGGTCAAGAACAATATTCGTCTTGGTGTTAGTAGTCGTGGTGTTGGTTCGGTCAAAAATATGGATGAAAATACATTAGAGGTTCAAGACGACTTCAACCTTATTTGTTTTGATGTTGTTTCCAATCCATCTACACACGGCGCATTCATTAACGAATCCGTAACTCCCGGTCAAGTCCAAGTTCTTATGAATCTTGATTCTCTTATTCACGATTTCTTATCCGAAGTAAGATGACAAAAACCGAAGTCCTCTCCCGTCTAGAAACCCTCAACGAAGGGTCATATACCAGAAAGGTATTAGATAAACTAGGCGATAGAATTATGGATAGTCTAGCAGAATACATTGCTAGTAATCCTGACTTTGATGTAAAGAACTTTTTTGATACTCATAAACAACTACAAGAGTTTGAGGTCTTAGAGCAACAGCTCCACCAAATGGCAGACAACAGAGTATCTGGTGAAATCAATGGTCAAATGATTGATGGTTTCTCTGCTTATATGGTGTCTAATGTGTTAAACAAATTAACCTACGAACAAAAGAAAAGTCTTCTTAAAAGACCTACCAACGAAATCGTAGCAATCGCATATAAATTAGCATCACGCACGGAGTTCTAAGTTGGACGCCGGACAGGTCATCAAGTCTTTTAAACCACAAAAGACTCTTGAACCCAAGATATGGAAAAACGATAAGTTAGACCCAAAGGTTAGAAAAGTATTGATGCGTGTCGCTGCTAATTTTATAGAAGGTTGGAAACTTAAAAACCCACCCAAAATCAAAGACATTAGATTTACAGGAAGTCTTGCTAACTATAACTGGTCAAAATTCTCAGACATTGACCTCCACGTTATCGTAGATTTTGACGAAGTGAATAAAGATACAGATTTAGTGGATAGGTTTTTCTCGTTTGCCAAATATAATTGGAACAAACAACACGATATTAATGTTGGTCCATACGAAATAGAAGTATATGTAGAGGACGATGGTGAAGACCACACAGCAACTGGTCTTTTTAGTGTAAAAGACAACAAGTGGTTAAAAGAGCCAAAACCAACTGATGCTGATTATGATGAAAAAGACATCATGGTCAAGGCTAAATACTTTTTTGACTTATACAAAATCTTACTCAATAAATTTAATAAAGGTGAGTATGATGAGGTCATCCAAGGTATAGAAAAAACAAAACAAAAAATACAAAAGATGAGAACCAGTGGTTTACAAAAAGATGGTGAGTTCTCAACTGAAAATTTAGCATTCAAAGTTCTACGTAGAACGGAGTTATTAAACAAAATGAATGACTTACTTATAAAATCAACAGACAAACAACTCGGTGAAGCCAAAAAGAGGCACAAAGGCTGAGGTGACAAATAGTGATTAGTTAATCACAAGGAGAAATTATGTCAATTACATATACTTGGACTTTTAATCCATTAGATGTGACCTATGAGTCAGCAAGTTTACAAAATGTCGTACACAATGTTCACTGGCAAGTAAGTGCTACAACAGAAGCTACATCAAGTCTTGGTGTCAGTGGTTCTTGGAATGCAAGAAACATTGGAACACAACATTTGGGTGCTGCAGATTCTGCCTCATTTACAGATTATGATAGTCTAACACACGACCAAGTATTTGGTTGGGTAACCGAATCTATGGGTCAAGAACAATATGATAGTATTATTACAAATTTGAGTAGTTCATTATATAATCAATTAAATCCCACAACTGGAAGAATGAATCCACCTTGGTAAAGGAATAAGTTATGTATGTAAAAGTTACAGGAAACACAGATGCGGATGTACAAAGAGCCATTCGTATTTTCAACAAGAAAGTTAAAGAAGCCGGAATCATTCAAGAAATTTACGACCGCCGTGAATACGTAAAACCTTCGGTCAAGAAGAAACTAAAGAAGGAAGAGGCAATTCGCCGCCGTATTCGCGAAGACAAGAAAGAACAGAACCGAAGAAAATACAATAATAATTAACGTTTTCACATTTAACGTAATACTTATTATAAGATTACACCTATTTTTAGGTGGTATTTTTTTATTGTATACCCATTAAAGATTCTAATAATCTTTCAATACGAGAGGTCGATATGGCTAGTATTACTAATGATCTTCTAAAAGAAGCAATTGCTGATGCAGAGCGTGTTCGTGAAACCGCTATCGCAAATGCAAAGATTCAATTAGAAGAATCAATCGCACCAGCTATCAAAGAAGAGATTACAAAAGCTCTTAATGAAGCACATGACCCACACAAAGCTGCGGATGCTCATGGATATGCTGAAGTTGGTGAATCGGTTGAACCAGAAGGTGAAGCGGTTGAAGAAATCGCAAATGATGCTACATCCGGTATTGCGGCATCAGACAACAAAGAACCATCACCAGCATCAAGTAAGTCTTCGGGTGTTGGTGCTAATGGCAAACAAGAAGGTGGTGCAGGAGAAAAGCCTGAGTTAATGCCAGAAGAAGAACAAGTTGACGAGGATGCAGAAGAAGTCAACGAAGGTATCCTAGACCTAGAAGCTATCATCCGTGAACTACAAGCAGAAGTTGAAGAACTTGCTGGTGGTGCTCTTGACGAGGACGATTACGGTGATAAGGATGATGAACTAGACATGGATGTGGATGATGAGGATGATGATGAACTAGACATGGACATGGATGACGATAAGTCAGAAATGGCTATGGACGATGAAGAGGACGAAGAAGATGACCTTGATATTGAGGAAATTCTTCGCGAAATCGAAGCCGAGCTATCTGAGGAAGAAAATGTCCAAGAAGCTCAAGTGGCTGAGGAAAATGCAAGACTACAATCTGAGCTGGCCGAATATCGTAAGGCTGTAGAAATACTTCGTGGTAAGCTCAATGAAGTCAATCTTCTTAATGCTAAGTTACTCTTTACAAACAAGCTGTTCAAAAACCGCGAACTCACAAAAGAACAGAAGGTTCATGTCGTTGAGACATTCGACC
>Ga0181574_10001398_pt1 | contig 22578 bp, 20 predicted proteins | sample 101ome_24_FD_145600 | JGI IMG/M metagenome (GOLD analysis project Ga0181574, IMG submission 145600) | Coastal salt marsh microbial communities from the Groves Creek Marsh, Skidaway Island, Georgia - 101410AT metaG (spades assembly) | ecosystem: Environmental > Aquatic > Marine > Intertidal zone... | reverse complement strand
CGGGAGCGGATCATGCGCGAAACGCAGCCTTCGTTGTATGTTGGTTTGGAATTGGATTTTCAAGATTTACACGAAATTGAGTACGTTGATGCCGTGCCTGATTTTGTGCCTCCAGAGCACGGTCGTTCGGGCTCGCGAAATTTTGGTGCCGGCGTGGGTTTGATCTACAACAACATCCACAATGCCATGAATCCGCGTCATGGGACCTACAGCGAATGGGGATTTCTCCAGTACAATGCGAACTGGGGAAGCGAATTTGATTTCACGACATACATCGCAGACCATCGGATTTATCGAACCATTGGGCAAAATAAGGTGATTGCCGCCCAAGCCTTTGGGCAGTTTACAACGGGGACAGCTCCTTTCAACATGCTTTCCTTGATGGGCGGCGAGGGCCTGATGCGCGGGTATTACTTAGGTCGGCACCGAGATGAAGACCTGTTGGCTGGGCAAGTCGAATACCGCATTTTACCTTTTTCAGGCTCTGAACGCTGGGGTGCCACGGCTTTCATGGCAATGGGTCAAGTTTTTGGTGATGAGCGACCATTCGGATGGTCCCATTTTTTGCCCGCGGGAGGAGCGGGCCTGAGATTCTTGATATTCCCGGATAAGGACATCTACACGCGTTTGGATTTCGCCTTCACGCGTGAGGGCAATGGAATTTATTTTTATATCGGCGAAGCCTTCTGAGGCAAATCACCCTGTTGATATTGGAATCATGTCGCCACATTGAATTTGGGTAATCACCCAAAACGCAGTAATTTGGACTCCAACCAAATGCATCTGCCCTGTGAAAGACCTGAAATATTTGTTTGCTTACACGGTTCCGCTTTCGGCGTGGGTTTCTTTTGAAGCTCACGGAATTTGGACGTATGCAGCCGTTTTCTATGCGTTCATTGTCATACCATTGTTTGATGTGATCGCTGGGGAGGGTGATCGGAATTTGTCCGATGACGATGCCCAATACAAGAAAACCAAATGGATTTTTGATGCGATGCTTTACCTCAATGTGCCCTTGGTTTTTGGGTTGTTGGGGTTGGTGCTGAGTAAGGTCAATAACGAAGTGTATGCGACGTATGAAATGGTGGGGTTGGCGCTTTCAAGCGGAATTCTGCTGGCCACCAACGGCATCAATGTGGCCCATGAACTCGGGCACAGGGCTCCTTATTTTGAGCGGTTCATGAGCAAACTGCTTTATGTGCCCTGTTTGTACATGCACTTTTACATCGAGCACAATTTTGGTCACCACCTGAATGTGGCCACACCCGAAGACGGCGCCACCGCGCGATACAATCAAACGGTTTACGGTTTTTGGTTCACATCGGTCACCAAGCAATACCTCCATGCTTGGCGGTTGCAGCGCCAATTGTTGCAGCGACAGGGTTTGTCCTTTTTCTCAGTGAAAAACGACATGCTCTGGTACCACCTGATCCAGCCCGCTTACTTGGCAGCGGTGGGAGTCATTTTCTCTTGGGAAGTCATGGGTTTCGCCGCGTTGATCGGTGTGATTGCTTTTCTCTTTCTAGAGAGCATCAATTACATCGAGCACTACGGCCTCCTGCGGGCCAAAACAGAATCCGGGCGCTACGAACGCGTACAGCCTTATCATTCGTGGAATTCGAATTTCAACATTGGGCGCATCACCTTGTACGAGCTCACCCGGCACAGCGACCACCATTATAAGGCGGCAAAGAAGTATCAAATCTTGAATAGCCACGCCGAGAGTCCGACGTTGCCATTGGGGTATCCCGCCTCGATTTTGTTGAGCTTGGTCCCGCCACTTTGGTTTCATGTCATGAATCCGCTCGTCCCCGAATCGATGAAGCCGCATGCAGCCTGAATCGCAACGAATCGCATCGTTACTTACTGCGACTACGCAGCGGCGCTTCCCGCCCAAAACGCGTGGACACGTGTTGCAAGTGGCCCTGTTGTTGTTCAATCAACGCGGGTTTGCCGCGGTCACAACGGCATCCATTGCGGAAGAGGCCGGCGTTCTCGAGGGTACGTTGTGGTACCATTTCAATTCCAAAAAGGACCTGTTGATCGCTCACATGGCCTTGCTTCGAGAAGCCTTTGCTGAAGCCAATACCCAATCACATGATGCAGATCCCGAAGCAGTCGTGCGCGGGGTGTTTGATGCCTACGACGTCATTTGGGATTTTCGCTACCTGCTTCGTGATGATTTTCGTCATGCATTGCCGGGAGAGGTTGAGTTGTTGCAGGCGCTTCAGCTATTGAATGATGAATTGGACGATTGGGCCGAAGAGCGCGTAGCCCATGCAGATGCTCATGAATTGCTTACGTTACCGCGGGGAGAAGCCGCTGGAATTGCTGAGATCATCCTGCTCATCGGTCGTTATTGGTTGGATTTTTCGGAGGGAAAATATCCCGATACCGATCATGCGGAATTGCGCAAGCGAGGCCTTGGACACATTTTCACAGTGCTCAAGCCTTATCTATCGCCCGAAGCGGCAGAAGTGGTCAGGAGGAAGCTGAGCTGAAGTCGTCGATGGCTCGCGCCAACGCCCAATCTTTTTCGGTCACTTGGTTCCCGGCATCGTGCGTGGTCAATTCCAGTCGGACGCGGTTGTAGGTATTGATGATGGTGGGGTGGTGGTTTTGGCGTTCTGCCATTTCACCCACTCGATTGATGAATTCCAAGGCTTCCGCAAAGGAGTTGAACGCAAATTCGCGCGTGAGTCGATGGTTTTCTTCACTCCACATGGGAACAAACTAAGCCAACATTTGTCATTCACCAAGTTTTCCAGCAATGAACCCGGTGGTCCAAGCGGCTTGAAAATTGAATCCACCGGTGACGCCGTCAACGTCCAGCACCTCGCCTGCGAAAAATAACCCGGGTGCGATGCGGCTTTCCATGGATTGAAAATTGACGTCCCCCAAATCAACGCCACCACACGTTACAAATTCCTCCTTGAACGTGGTTTTGCCACTCACCTCGAAAGCGTCATTAAGCAGTGTGTTCAAGAGCCGGTTGCGTTCCTTTTTCCCAAGGTCATTCCAAGGCGTTTGGCCATCGCAGCCGCTCTTCGCGACCAGGTATTCCCAAAATTTCCGAGGTATATCGAATGGGCACGCGTTGTTGATTTGCTTTTTTCCAATCGATGCGAGGGAGGCTTGAAGTCCTTCCAAAACCGCCTGCTCATTCGACTCGCCGATCCAATTGATTTGGACGGTAAAGCGGTAGTCGCGCTCTGCCAGCTCTCTTGCACCCCATGCCGACAATTTTAAAATCGCCGGGCCGCTCATGCCCCAATGGGTGACCAGCACCGGTCCTTGCTGCGCCAGTTTAGTTCCTTGGATGCGAACCCGTGCATTCGGCACCACGACCCCCATGTGCCGAACGACATCATTGCCGGGCATGTTGAACGTGAAGAGGGACGGAACGGGCGCGACAATGCGGTGCCCTAGTTTCTGGAGCCAATCAAACCCAGCGGCCTTTGGTGAGCCACCGGTGGCGACAATGACCTTGTCGAAGGCTTCTCCGTTGATGTGCCAGGTGTCCGCAATAGAAATGGAGTGCACAGGGCTTTGCAGTTGGATGTCTACGCCCGCTTTTGCCGCCTCCTTGAGCAAACAGTCGATGATGGTTTGCGAGTCGTTGGTTACAGGGAACATCCGGTTGTCCGCTTCGGTATGCAGGTGCACGCCACGTCGTTCGAACCAATTCACCGTATCCTGGCCGTCAAATTGCGAAAAGGCTTTTTTCAGGTGCTTCCCCCCGCGCGGGTAATTTTTGGCGAGCGCGCTCGGGGTGAAGGTGGCGTTCGTCACATTGCATCGGCCGCCGCCGGAAACCTTCACTTTGGCGAGCAATTTGGCCGACTTTTCGAACAGCGAAATGCGGGCGTTGGGGTGGTGATGCGCGGCAGATAACGCCGAGAAAAACCCGGCGGCACCTCCGCCGATGACCGCGACCCTTACCCCGTTTGCCATGTTGAAATTGACCTTAACTCCACTTCGAGCTCAGCCACCCGAGCAAGACAAAGGGGACAATCGAATCAAGCAAATGCGCGTAGATGTCCGGCGCCTCGAACCAAATGAATTGGCTGTACGGATGGAAGAAAAAGCCAATGAGCCCGATGCCCACAGCTGCTGCAATGCGTTCTCCGGTTCCTTCGATGGCCAATTTTCGCATGACCCACAGAAACCCAAAGGCCAGCAGCAAATTGATGAGCATGCTGCGGATGAGGTTTGGTGTCATGTCCGATTGCCATGCATGGTGGTAGTTGAGGATTGCCCAAGGTTGGCCGTCTTGTTTTGCCATGTAGGCTTCGACTTTTGCCGGGTCGTTATAATCTTCCTGGGCGAGTGTTCCCAAGGCGTACATGCCTTCTTCCAATTCCAATTCGGCGAGCCGCTCCAGGATTTCATCTTGCAAGGGCGTGTGCTCCGAGGCTGAACCGTGGAGGTTGAGCATCGCAAAAGACATGAATTGCCAAACGAACAACATCAGTCCGCCGACGATCGTGAAGAGCAGGGTGTTTTTCATAAAGTAAGGAATAGGTTGTGGTCAATGTTAGGCGAAACCCCGCGAAATACAAAGCTGCCGCTGCGCAATCAATGCGGCAATTTGCTCCGTAGCGCCGCGTAGGTCAGGACTCCAAGGACGCCCATGATGACCGCCAATACCATCACCGTGGTGCCGCTCCCGATCAATGCGTACATCGGTCCGGGGCAGGCGCCTGTCATGGCCCAACCGAGGCCGAAAATCGTGCCTCCGAAGTAGGCGGATTTGTAGTTTGGGGCTTTGTCTTTGAGTTCAATCACATTGCCTTCGATGCTCTTGGCTTCGAGCTTGCGAATGATGAAAACGCTCAACGCACCAACCACCACGGCCAAACCGATGATGCCGTACATGTGGATGCTTTGAAATGCGAACATTTCTTGGATGCGAAACCACGAAAGAACTTCGGCTTTGACGAGGACGATGCCAAACACGGTGCCGAGGAGAAGGGAAAGGATGTTTTTCATGGATTCAGGGTTACGCAAAAATGAGGGGCAATAGGACCCACGACATGATGAGGCCACCGGTAAAAAAGCCAAGAACGGCCACGAAAGAAGGGAATTGAAAATGACTCAATCCCATAATGGCGTGACCGGAAGTGCATCCACCGGCGTAACGTGTGCCGAAGCCAACCAAAAAGCCTCCGACGATCACGAACAGCAACGTTTTCCAATCTCCAAGCAACGACCATTGGAAAATTTCGCTGGGGTGTTGTCCCGAGAGGTCGGTCAAGCCGAATCCTTTCATGCGCGCAATGGCGGCTTCGCTGAGCGCAATGGGCGTATCAGTTGAGAGAAACTGAACAGCGAGAAAACTGCCGAGCAAGATGCCTACGGCAAACACCAAATTCCAACTCTCTGCCTTCCAGTCGTATTTCAGGAAGTCCAGGTTATTCGGCACGACTGCCGCACACATGTGTCGAAACGACGAACTGATTCCAAATGTTCGATTTAACAAAATCAAGTGTAAGGGCACCATCAGCCCGATGATGGGGCCGGACACGTACCACGGCCACGGTTGACTCAGCCAAGCAATGAATTCATTCATGGTGCAAAAATACACCCGTAAAATTGTTTGTCGGGGTTGTGTCAGATTTTAAGTTCAAAGACGGTCCACTTGGGTGTAACCATTTCTTTTGCTCTCAAAATAATTCGGGATGCGTCCTTTTTTAACTTCTGTTTTTCTTCTCCTCATTTTGAATGGTTGGGCACAAGAATCCCAACATGATCATTGCACTGAGCACGACGATCATTTTCATGCTCAAGAACTCGGCCTCAGTGTGGCACCGGTTTGGTTCCAAGGTGGTGAGGAGCCCGGTGCCAAGATGGGTCTGCATGCGCATTACATCATACGCTTGAATGACAGTCCCTTTGGTTTGGGTTTGGGCGCGGAATTCATCTTGGACGAGCACCGGCATCAGACGTACAGTGCGGTCGGCCAATGGACACCCATTCCAGCGCTGCATTTTGTGATCGCTCCAGGCGTGGCCATTGAAGAGGAAGAAACGCCAGATGGCCACGAACGGGAGATGGGCTGGGCCGTGCATTTGGAGGTAGTGAGGGAATTTGGCCTGGGACGCCTGGACATCGGTCCTTCATTGGAATATGCCTTGGATAGCCACGGGGCGCATTTTGCTGCGGGCTTGCACGTCGGCATTCCATTCGAGTAGGCTTCACCTGGGATCATTCATGACGGTAAATGGAGGGTTTGTGCCCTTACGGCCCGTGCAGATGCTATTTCAAAAACAATTGCGCAAGGTGTTGGTTATCAATTCATGACAATTCCAAATCCCATCCCAGTGCGGGAGCACTCAACGTATTTGATCAACGGTCAGTTGAGCGATTGGTCAGGAGCTATGGCACCCGTTTACAGTCCCATCGTTCAGCCTGGGTCGGAGGATGCGGCGTTGACCTATTTGGGTTCAACTCCGGACATGACGGCAGCGTTGGGGCTTGAAGCCCTGGAGAGTGCTCGACTTGCTTACGACCACGGTCGCGGCGAATGGCCCACTGCTCCCGCGGGTGTGCGCATTGCAGCAATGGAGAAATTCATCACCATGATGATTCCGAAGCGAGAAGAGGTGGTGGACTTGCTCATGTGGGAAATTTGCAAGAAGCGGTCTGACGCAGAGAAGGAATTCGACCGCACGGTGGAGTATTTGCGCGATACCATAGACGAGTACAAGAATCTCCACCGGGAAGGCTCCCACATCACTTCCGTTGAGGGCACGCTCGCCCAAATTCGGCGCGGACCCATCGGAGTCGTGTTGTGCTTGGGCCCGTTCAACTATCCCTTGAATGAGACTTTTTGCGTGTTGTTGCCGGCTTTGCTCATGGGGAATACATGTGTATTCAAACCGGCCAAATACGGGGTTTTACTGATCACGCCGTTGCTCGAAGCGTTTGCAGAGAGTTTTCCTCCCGGGGTGGTGAATGTGATTTTTGGTCGGGGACGAACGCTCGCCACGCCGATCATGCAAACGGGAAAGGTGGATGTATTGGCGCTCATTGGCAACAGCAAGAGCAGCAATGCGCTGATTTCGCAGCATCCAAAACCCAATCGCGTCCGTCAAGTGCTGGGGTTGGAGGCCAAAAATCCCGCTGTCATTTTTGACGACGCCGACATTGAATTGACTGTCAAAGAGTGCGTGAAGGGGGCATGGAGCTTCAACGGTCAGCGGTGCACTGCGCTCAAAGTGATTTACGTTCACAAATCTGTGCGAGCCCGTTTTCTGGAGGCTTTTGCTCAAGCCACGGATGCGCTGACGTGGGGCAGTCCGTTCGAAAATTCCGACATCACACCGTTGCCCGAGCGAGGTAAGGTGGGCTACATGCAAGACTATGTCAACGAATGTGTGCAGAATGGAGCGGAAGTGGTGAATGAACGCGGAGGGGAAGTGGAGGGCAACATGTTCTTTCCAGCGATTTTATTCCCGGTTTCGCGCGACACGAAATTGTTCGAAGAGGAACAGTTTGGCCCTGTTTGTCCGGTATTGGAATTTGACGACTTCGAAGAAGTTTTGACCGACATCGCGGAAAGCAATTACGGCCAGCAGGTAAGCATTTTTACACAGAGCCCTGAAACGGCGGGAACGTGCATCGACCACCTTGTCAACCAGGTTTGCCGAGTGAACATCAACGCCTCCTGCCAACGCGGACCCGACGCGTTGCCGTTCACGGGGCGAAAAGACAGTGCCGTGAGCACATTGAGCGTCAAGGCCGCGCTGCGGTCATTTTCCATCCGCACCCTCGTGGCGTGTTCAACCCAAGAGAAAGACTTGATGGTGGATGTCATTGGCGGCGGACATTCGTACTTCTCGTCGATGAATTATTTGCTGTGAAGCTCCTAGCAGGGGGAGCCGTAGCTCGAAAGCACCAAAAGTAAATCTGCAGTATTGACCGAACCGTCTCCGTTGACATCCATGGTGCAACTTGAACTGCACCCGAATTCAGTCAAAAGCCCCAGCAAGTCGGAGATTTCGATGACGCCATTGCCGTCCAAGTCCTCCGCGCATGTAGCAGGATTCCCAGCGCAGTCAAAACCTGACGGAGGATAGGTGCATCCTGCATCCTCAGTGGCCAGTGGATCATAATTGCAAGCAGCGACGTCCGTGCATCCGTAGACTTCATCCGCATCACAGATGCCATCATCATCGGTGTCTCCGTCCATAAGCGTCGGATTGCCGAATGAATCCAATCCGCAGAATTCACAACCGACCGGAACATTGCAACCGCCATCATCCAACAGTGCAAAGGGGTTGAAGTTGCAAGCCGCGGGATCCGTGCATCCGCAACTTTCATCCACCAATCCATCCAAGTCATTGTCCAACCCATCACAAACTTCAGTCGTCGCGCACACGGTAGTTTCCAATGGATTGATCAATGGGGCATTGCCGCTGTACGTTCCAGAGCAATTGTAAATGACACCGGGATTATCGATGGTTTCCGCATTCAGGATGGAACCCTCGTTGTGCGTGGCTCCCAGGTTTTCCAGCGTGCCGCCGTTGGTAAACGTTCCGAAGTTGTGCCAATCGCCTAGATTGAAAATGAATGCGTCTGTAAAATTTACGACGGAACCGCTGACTTGTGTGAGCAATCGGCTGACGTCATCGTTCGCAATCGTGGCATCCATGTGGTTGTTCAATTCGCCGCCTGGGCCAATATCGATGCGAGCGCCGAATTGATTGGTGATTTCTCCATCGTTGTTCCCCAATCCGAAAATGGCCAAAATCCCATCGTTGCGGTTGTCAAAGTGAGCGCCAATATCCACGTTGAGGGCGCAACCAGAAGCAATGCTGACCATCAAGGTGTTCCTCAATGTCGATCCTGCATTCAGGGTAAGCGTGGCGCCGTTTTGGTTGTCTGTGGTTCCTGTATTTTCGAAGACTCCGGAGACGTTTACGATGGCATCGTTGGTTAGGATGCCGGCACTTTGATTTCGCCAGAGCCCCGACGCCTCCACGACGATGGATCCGGGTGCCATGTTGCTCACAACCGTTTCGCTCTCTATGACCCCTCGATTTTCGATAAAGCCGGAGTTCGTAATAAAGCCGCCCGTCCTGAATTGAATTTCGCCTCCGGATTGGTTCGTAACCGATCCCATATTTTGCCAATTGCTTCCAGTCTCCATGTCGAGCAACGCACCCGATTGATTGGTAATGCTGCTGCCTGGATTGCTTATGATGGAACCGTAGCTGGTCAATTCTCCCCCTGTTTGGTTGGTGGTGGTGGTGCCTGAACTCAACGCCATGGTTGTGCCAGCATCCATGGTGAATGAACTTGAATTGGACAACGTTCCGGAGCCCATTTGGGACCAGTATGCTCCCGTTTCGTTTTGGATGGAGCCTATGTTGTCAATGTCGCCACTGTTCACGATTGACTGGTGATTGATCAAATCTCCGGCATTATTCCAGTTTCCTACTGCGATTTGAATGGTACCGTAATTCACGGCTGAACCCCCGTTATTCAAGGTGCCTCCCGCCGTAAACAAACCCGTCGCTTGGTTGCTCAAAGCGCCTCCGGGCAAATTGGTGATGGTGCTAGAAGGATGGGCGGTGATGTTGCCTTCATTGATGCAAAGACTGCCAGATTGAAGGACCAATTCACCTGTAATGTTGAGCGTTGCGCTGTTTTGGTTTTCCAAAACTCCGCCCAATTGGTTTTCGAAATTTCCTGCGATATCCAATGTGCTGAGGACCAAGTTCGAAACGTGACCCGCATTGAACACCTCACCCAAAGCCAAAACATTGAACGCGCCATTGTTTTCGACGACAGCTTGCGATTGGTTTTGGAAAATACCGTTGTGGTTGAGCGTGCCCGCTGGCTGAATGGAGAGGTAAGCATTGGCACGATTTTCAAATACGGAACCCGCGGCCAATTCGAAATCGCCTTGAATTCCGACGCTGGCTCCGGGCTCATTGTGCACCAGAGCCCCGCCAGTATTCAGGACCAAGCCGCTCGCCTCAACAAAAAGCACATCCAAATTTTGAACGTAGCTCGCGTTGGTCATGATGCCGCTGGTTGTCCATTGACCGTGATTGTAAGCAGCGGCGCTGGCTTGGTTGTCGAAGACGCCCGCATTGTCTACCACCCCCGAACTGTCATTGTCGAAACTACCGCCGGGCTCATTGTAAACGGCCCCGCTTCCCATGACATCGAAGGTTCCTTGGTTCTCGAATTGGCCCGCATTGAATCCGTCGGACAACTGGTCCCAATCCCCCTCATTCAGCACCGTTCCTGCAGCCTCATTTTCAAAGGTGCTGGGCGCATCGTTGACCACCCATCCTCCAGGCTCTACCTCCATGGTAGCGTAGTTCCAGGCCGTGGCGCCCATTTCATTGCGCCAAGTACCGCCGGCCTCAATGCGCCATAGGTGGTGGTTTTCCGTGATGCCAAAATTCTCGAGCAACCCTCCTGAGAAGAAAGAACCGGAATTGTCTACTGAATTGTTGTTTTGAAATGCGCCAGTATTGGTTGAAATTCCAGTGTTCGTCCATTGGCCGTCATTGACGACGGAGCTCATGTTGGCGAAATTCCCCATGTTGGCGAAATCCCCGCTGTTCACGAGGGAGCCGGTATTGCTCGTATTTGACGAATTTCCATAAGCCCCGCTGTTCGACCAGTTTCCGGAGTTTGAGACGTCACCTGTGTTGTCCGCAAAGCCGAAATTGAACCAGGTCCCGTCATTGTTTAAAATGTTATCGTTCAACAGGTTGCCAGTACTCGAATTATCGAGAACTCCGGTCGAGAACACGGTGATGGTTCCATCGGACACCAGATCTCCCCAATTTTCGATAAGCCCAGAATTTTCGATGGTTCCGTCGAGCTGATACGATTCACCGGTGTCATTTCTGAAATGGCCATCGGTTGCAATGGTCAGTGTTCCAGACTCGGTCCATGTGCCATTATTGAGGAGCGAGCCTTCCAACTGAATCAGCCCATCAGATCCAAAAGAACTGAAATTTCCGAGTGCTCCGAGCGACTCGATGTATATGACTGAGCCTGCATCCAGGGATGAGGTTGATTGAATATGGACCGCGCCTTGAATCAGGATGTTGAAATCAATCAGGAGTGGACTTGTGACATCAACTTCGAGCGGAAAGGGAATGATGGCGTCATTCCCTGCAGCCGGTAAGCCATTGTTCCAATTGCCTGGATCTGCCCAATCCAAACTCACTGCGCCCGTGAACATGGTTTGAGCAAAAGCCATCGGTGCCATGAAGCCGAAAATGATCAAGGTGATGAATCGTAGGATACGCATCGCATGAGGTTTTTGGTTTGTGCCTTTGTAAACGCGATTTCACTTCATGTTCAAAAGTGTCGACGAAAACTAATTGAATTTCGATGAAATTGCAATTGAATTGGATTTTAACGTATTGAATTTCAATAAATGTGTCGTTGTCTCATTGGTTGCATGCAACCCAATTAAAGCAGGTGGGTTTTCCCTTTATTGAACCAAACAATTACCTTACCGTCATGAAGCATTTATTGAAGAGCGTTATGCTCCTGCTGATCCCGAGCATTTTGCATTCCCAAGTGAATTTGAACGCGAGTGCTTTGCTCGAAGACGAGGCGGGGAATGCTGTAGCGGGAGTCAGCGTGTTTTTTGGCGCCTTGGCCTCCGGTGCGGTATATACAATGGAGGGCGTGACCGATGAATCGGGTTTGGCCGAGGTTGTCATCGAATTGCCATCGGGAACCATGCAAGGCACATTGAATGCGGTTTTTGAAGATTGCGATTCGACGGAAGTGACGTTGAGCGGAAGTTTTTCGGCCAATGCGCTGGGCGGATTGAGCGATGTGGCGCTTACGGGCGTGTACTGTGGGAGCGAAGGCAACGATTGCGATTACCTCTTGGAAGGCGGCCCCACCTTCACGGGTTCATGGATGTTCATGGTAAGCGGTGCTCCGGAGGATGCGGTGTACGATTGGACGATCGATGGCGTCACCATGAATAACGCAAACACCTCCACTTTTGAATGGGACTTCGATGGAGAAGGGGTGTGGATCGTGTGCGTCAACGTGTCCTCAAGCACCTGTGATTCTTGGTCTTTTTGCCAAGTCGTGGATACGACAGACCCGACGGGTGGAGGCGATTGTGAATTGAGCTTTGAGGTGGTGCAGTCTGTGGACGCAGCGGGTGAGCCCGTTCCGGGCAGTTTGGAGGTCATCGTTCCAGAGTTGGCGGGACAGCCGATTTACTATTGGGATTTTGGTGACGAAAGCTCAAGCACGGAGGCCAATCCGCAACACACCTATGCCGGCAACGGCCCTTATGTGCTATGTTTGACCGCGACTTGGGGTGATTCGCTTATTTGCACTGCGACGTATTGTGATTCGGTATCTGTCGACGATGACGGTATGATCAACTTCATGGATGGATTCACCATCAATGTGGTAACGGAAGGCAATGCCAATGCCATCGAGACGCCTCAGGAATTCCCATCGCCTACCGTGTATCCGAATCCGCTTCCGTCTGGCGGGGTGATTTCATGGACTGGCCTTCCTCTTCAGGTGACAAGGATTGAAGTGTACGATGGCGGAGGACGAATGATCCAAGCATCGTCGGCATCGGGACTCAGCTCAATCTCAACAACAGGATGGAAAAGCGGAATCTATACCCTTCGTTGGATTGGAAATGGGCAGGTGATGTCTACCCAAGTCGTCGTTCAATAATGCGTTCACCGCGGAGTCTGGTCCGTGTATTTTTCTTGATTGCTGCAAGCGCTCCGACGCTGGTCGCAAGTGCTCAACGGACGTTGGAGGAGATGCTGATGCAACCGCATCGCTTACCCTACGAAAAACACCAGGGCTTGGCTGTTGATTTATCCTTGGTTGAACGGGAGAATGGCCTTTGGCTCATTTCGGACATCGACGTGCCTTACGGAGGTTACATCATTTCACCGCTCACTGATCGGGACTACCTGGGGAAATACCATTTTAACTGGCTGGAATCAGAGTCCATCTCAATCCTCGATTGGCTCGAATTTCCACCGTCGCAACTCGGGTTTGAGCCATTTGATCGTGTCATGGTGCCCATGATTGTCAATGACACACGCCTCGAAGCGCAGTTGGAGCTCCAACCAGAATTGTCTGAAGTTGCAGGCGAATTGGCATTCGTCCTTGAACCTCAATGCGTCTTATACTTGATGCCCTTTTCTTTGGTCAAAACGGAAAGGAATGCGCACGGTGAGTGGGCTTTGAAAGCCGATTCATTGCGCATTCACTTCCCAACACGCTGAAATTCAGCCATTCAGGGATTCCATTGCGGCATCCCATTTTTCGGGTGACTTTTGGTAGTCATAATCCATAAAGTCGATCAATTCCACAATGGTCTCTGCATCAATGCGCTCTCCGTTTTCGTCGCGGGCCGGTTCATGAAAATCCCAACTGAAAGATTGATAATAGGTCTCCCCATCATCACCTTCATAATCGCCCTCGTACACTCGACCTAAAATGAAGTCACTCCCTTTGTAAGAACCGACCCAAATTTCCACTTCCGGGGCGTCCCAAGGGTTTTCGTCCCCAATCATGTCGTTGCCATAAATAATCAATTCCTTCATTGAATCAAAATTTTAATCGTTACAGGTTTCCGATGCTTACTCAAAGTGCGATACCCAAGGCTGAGATTCGAGAAAATCACTTTCGGAATAGCCCAAATCTTCAGATTCTTCCCGCAGTCGCCCAATCAACGCCTTAATCTCACTCGCGTCCAATTCGTTGATGCCCGATCCTTCATTATTCTCCAAGTAAACTACCGCATCGTACACTTTGCCCTCGAAAAAATACAAGGCATTTCCGTATTCATTCAAGGTTGACTCTCCATCGGCTTCATATTCAGCATCTTCGAATCCGTAATATTTATACCACTCACCATCTTCATCGACTCCTTCCACCAATTCCTCGATGAGTTGGCCCTCAAGGACGAGTTGGGTGTAAAATTTATTTGCGTTGATTTCGGTTAATGGTTTCATTTCGGTTTGTTTGGGTAGAAAATTAAAACAATTTCACCCAATATGGTACCATGAAAAAGCATTTAAAGTCAGCGCGACGCAAAGCCAAGTGAGGTAAGGTAAAATGGCCAAAGGGGTCATGCGTGAGGAAAAGATCTCTTTACATTTCTTGTATAGGAACACAATGAAGGCGAAGAGAAAAAGGAGCTCCAAAAGTGCAATTCCCACCCAATGCAAGGTGAAAAACAGCGGGTTCCACACCACGTTCAGAACCCAAGCGACGGCCAAGCGCTGTGTCCAACGAGCGCGCAAGTCAGATTGGCCTTGCGTTTTTCGCAACACGTCAAAACAAAACCAACTGAACCCCAGCATCACCACCGTCCAGGCCGCGCCGAAAACCCAACCGGGTGGCGTCCACGGCGCCTGAGGCAGGTTCGCGTACCAATCGGATTGCACACCCGGTCCGGTGAACCAACCACCGATGGCCAGGCCTCCGAAATTGATGGCGAGTATGGCAAGGAAGAGAAGCAGCTTTTTCATGGTTCAAATTCAAATGTGAGGGTTCCGCCTTGTGCAAGTTTCTTGGCCTCGATGCGCCAACCGTCGATGCGCTCCCCATTCCAACGAACGGAGCGGACGCGCGTTTTTGTGGGAGCGTTGCCGATGGTTTCGATGACGAGCTCAGATCCATTTTCCAGTGCGATGCGCGCGGAATGAACGGAAGGGCTTCCGATGTCATACCACCCCGATCCCGGGGCGACGGGGTAGAATCCGAGCGCTGAGAAAAGGTACCACGCTGACATTTGGCCCGCGTCATCATTGCCGCACAATCCGTTGACGTCGGGGCCGTACATCGTTTCACAAATCATGCGGACACGCGCTTGGGTCTTTTCCGGCGCGCCTGCGTAATTATACAGATACGCGATGTGATGGCCGGGTTCGTTTCCGTGCACGTAATTGCCGATGATTCCGTCCCGTGAAATGTCCTCGGTGTGGGCAAAAAAGGCATCGTCCAATTCCATGGTGAAAAGCGAATCCAAATGGGCGCTGAAGGCCTCCGGACCACCGTGCCACCGGACCAACGAATCTTGGGCGTGGGGCACATAAAGGCCATAGTTCCAGGCGTTGCCTTCGATGAATCCTTGGCCGTGGGTTTCCATCGAATCGTATGCTTCGCGGAATTCGCCGGTGCTCAATCGCGGACGCATGAAACCGATGCGTGGATCCCAGACTTGGCGATACGACGTTGCGCGCTGGTCGAAAGAGGCAGTCGTTTCGAGGTCGCCCACGGATTCAGCAAGCCGCGCAATGCACCAATCGTCGTACGCGTACTCGAGCGTTTTGGAAACCGCGGAATGACTCAAATCGTCGGGGACATAGCCGTAGGCGAGGTATTCGGCCACGCCATCGAAGTAGGGCACTTCGGCGGTTTGAACGGCCGCTTCCAAACCGCGTTCTACATTCCATCCGGAAATGCCGTGGGCCACCGCGTCAGCCAAAACCGAAACCGCATGGTACCCGATCATGCACCAATTTTCATTGGCATAATGACTCCAAATCGGCAACATGCCGTGCACGCTTTCATCCGCATGGGCCAACATGCTGTTGATCAAATCGGCCGCGAGCGCAGGTTGCGTGAGGTTGACCCAAGGGTGTAGGGCGCGGTACGTATCCCACAGCGAGAAAATGGTGTAGTTGGTGAAGCCATCCGACGTATGAATGTTTTGATCCAAACCCCTGTAACGGCCATCGACATCCTCATAAAGCACGGGGCTGAGCATGCTGTGGTACAACGCGGTGTAGCATGTTGTTTGGTCCTCCGGCCGAAGCGGTTCGATTTGAATGAATCCAAGCGCCTCATTCCACTTGGCCTTGGCCTGCTCCGCATACGCATCGAATCCAGCCACCGGGGTTTCGGTTTCCAAATTGAGCAAAGCGCCAGCGGTTGAAACGCTGGACAGGGCCACCCGAACGCCGAGTTGTTCCATGGGGGCAAACGCACCAAAGTCGAACCAAATCCGCAGGTCTTTCCCTGCCATTTCCGGGAAATTTTGCGATTCATCAAACCGACGGTAGAAGCCATTGTAGGTCATGGGTGTTCCGCGCTCGTAGCCATATTGCTGGAGCGGCCGGTCAAATCGAATGGCGAAATGCACCAAGCGCGTGCGCCCCCAACCCGTGGTTTGGCGATATCCGACCACGGTGCTGTCGTTTTCCACACGCACAAACGTCCAAACGTTTTTATCCGGATGGTGGTAAATGTTGTAGCTCAAATCCAGCGCCAGGTGTGCATCGCCACCCGATGCAAACGTGTACCGGTGCACGCCAACCCGCGGCGTGGCGGTCAACTCGGCTTGTATGCCGTACCGATCGAGGTGCACGCTGTAGCGACCCGCCTCAGCAGTTTCACGGGAATGATCGAAAGCGCTGCCGTACTTGGGACCTCCGCGTTCATCCGAAGTGAAATCGGGCTTGCCCGTTGTGGGCATCACGAGGATGTCGCCCAAATCGCTGTGGCCTGTACCGCTGAATGCGGTATGTGCAAATCCGAGTATGGTCGAATCCGCGTGTTGGTACCCTGCGCAATAAGCATACGTATCCGGGTTGTATTGCCCGTTCGGTTGCAAAAACGGCTCGTAGTGGGTTTGCGGAGTGAGTTGCACCATACCATGTGGAACGGTTGCGCCAGGATAGGTGTGACCCATGCGCGTCGTGCCGATCATTGGATTCACCCATTGCGTATAGTCGGAGACAGATTGTTCGATTTCTGGCGCTTCGGTTCCACAATTCGTCAAAAGAATCACGCAGGCGCCTGTCCAAAATCTTAAAAATCGATGAACCTTCATGTTGCCAAATCTAGGTGATTTGTTTTCGGTAGCTTTGATCAAATTAACGTTCCGTGAAGCTCAGAGCTCTTCTTCCCATTGCGGCCATTGTGGCCCTGTTTTTTCAGTCGTGTAACCCACCTACTGCAGGTGAAAACCTCGAGGATTCGCCGTATCCGATTCTCGATTCCATGCTGCAGGCTGCGGTGGATTTGGATGCGTTGCCGGGTGGAGTCGTGTGCATCCTTCGTGGGGATGAGGTGGTTCATTACAAGGCATTTGGTTGGTCCAATCCATTGGATTCCTTGCCTATGCAAGAAGATGCAATTTTTCGAATTTGCTCACAAACCAAAGCGCTCACATCAACAGCTGCTATGTTATTGTGGGAGAGAGGTTTGTTAGATTTAGATGACCCAGTTTCAAAGTATATCCCATCGTTCTCAGGACTGGCTATTTTGGATTCGGTTTCATTGGATTCGTCGCATGTGACTACACCCGCAAAAAGCACCATGACCGTCCGTCATTTGATGACACATCAGTCGGGCCTTTCGTATGGCGAAATTGGTGATCCCCGATTCAAAATGCTCTATGAAAAGCACGGCGTTGTCGATTTATTTACAACAGATTCGGTGACCGCTGCCTCCAACGCAGATCGGATTGCGCAAACGGCGTTGATTCACGAGCCGGGAGCGCGTTGGAATTACAGCTTGGGTTTGGACGTCCTCGTTCAGGTGATTGAGGTGGTTGCCCACGAACCGTTTGATGAATTTCTGCGACGAGAAATCCTGGATCCATTGGAAATGAATGACACGCATTTCTACCTGCCGGAAGAACTCGAGCCGAGGTTGGTGGACGTGTGGGAGCCTGATGCCTCGGGCAGGTGGAAGCGTCATGAGCATCCAAACTATTCCATTGACTATCCAGTTGCCGGTGCCCGTTCGTACTTCAGTGGTGGAGCTGGGCTGTGCAGCACGCCACTGGATTATGCTCGATTCTTACAGATGTATGTGAACGGCGGGGAATTTCATGGTCAGCGAATTTTGCAGGCTTCCACAGTTGATTCGGTCATGGTTAATCAGGAGCGTCACTCCCGGGAATCCAATTGGTACCAAGGGCTTGCCTTCGGAGTAGAAAAAGAGGGGAGCGAGGGTGTCTTTCCCAGCGGTACGTTCTTTTGGGGAGGTTACTTCAATACCACCTATGCTGCAGATCCCAAATCGGGCACCATTGGAATCTTGATGAAGCAAACTTATGGTGCCAATGAACCCACGACCGGTCAATTCCACAGCGAGGTTTTTGGCACATTGCGATGAGCAAGCGATGTGATTAGGGCATCCATCGGATTGGTGCTATCTTATCGCGAACCCAATTCGTATTCCATGCTACCTGCAACTGAGACTTTGGATTTACAATCCATCGCCAATGGGCTGGCCCATACGGCTCCGAACCCACTGACGTACGAATCCTTATGCGAGTGGGTGGAGGGAATCGATTGGCTTGATTCTGGTTGGGAGGCATTGGTGCCAGAGGCCAAAAATCCCAATGATTATGGACGCAACATCCTGTGCCTCGAACCCTTTGAGGTTGTTTTGCTTCACTGGCCAGCGGGTGTTGAGAGTGCGGTGCACCATCACGAGGGATTTTGGGGGACCGTGGTTTGCCTTCAAGGCATTTTGGAAAATGTGACGTACGAGAAGCAGGGGCAGGTGTTGCGAGAAAAAGAAGTCTTGAGGGCATATCCTACTGGCATCGTACCGGAGCCGGACGGCACACTGCACAAAATCAAAAATGGAAGTAACACGGAGCCGCTGGTGACCTTGCATTTCTATCACCCTGCCTTGGCAAATTTGGATGGTTTGGTGCTGTACGACTTGCCCTCGGGCCGCACGTTCACTTGCAACGATTTGGCTCCAACGGCATCCGTCCAGTTGCCTACCTCTTGTTATCATGAAATTCGGGAGGGTGCTTTTGAATTTCAACCGACTGAAGAAGCGTCACACATCCAATGCAACGTGGTTCCTAAGCCCGATCCTGAAACGGTCGAGCGCATGGTCATGGAATACTTCGCGGAGCAAGCCAATCGTTACGATTCCCTGGATAAGCAAATTATCAAGCGACGCACATATACCGAAGCCATTGACCAACGCGTGGCGAACGGTATCAAAGCATTGAACGAAACGCAAAAAGTCAATCGGGTGATGCACCTCGCTTGCGGCACGGGTCGTCGTGCGGCTTCGATTCGTCAAGCTACGGATCTCCATTACGAAATGTTGGGATTGGATCTATGTGAGGAAATGGTGGCCATTGCAGGCGAGCGCGATCTCAGTGTTACCACCGGTTCTTTGAGGGCGCCGGATGTGTGGATTGAGCCTGGAAAGTTTGAGGTCGTTACCCTGTTGTATGCTTATGGGCACTTGCCAAATCGAACCATTCGCCAAGGTGTGATTGAGTCTGCCTTCAACCTGCTCAAACCTGGAGGTCGATTCTTTTTCGATGCATTTGACATCGAGGATGAGCATGAATGGGGGCCAGAAGCACGGCGGCAGTTTGCCGAGCAGCGATTGGCCAACCAAGGTTATGAGGAAGGCGACGTTTTTTACCGGAGAGCCAAAGGGGAGCATTTGGCCTTTCTGCATTACTGCAGCTCGGATCGCTTGAGCAATTTGATGGAAGAGGTCGGATTTGTTGACTTGGAAATGACAACCATCGGTTATGATCAGGCTTCGGGTGCAGAGTCCCACAACGGGAAACTATTCGTTGCGGGAACCAAACCTTTGAGCTAATATCGCTACATGAAGCAACTCATTCAATGCGCATTGGCGGTGTTCCTCGGTTGGATCCTGTCAGGATGCGGTTCTCCCTCGACGCCCACTTTGGATGGAGATGAACATGCGAAGCCACGAGCATGGGCATTGGCCATTCACGGCGGGGCCGGGCATTTCGGTGAGGAGGACCTGTCCGTTGAACAGCAGGAAGCCTATGAAGCGTCGCTAACTGCTGCCATCGAAATCGGAAAGGACATTCTGGCCAATGGAGGAAGCGGGGTTGATGCTGTTGAATCGGTGATTCGATTTTTAGAGGACGATTCCCTGTTCAATGCCGGACGAGGAGCTGTCTTTACGGCTGAAGGCGTGCAAGAGTTGGATGCATCGATAGCCGATGGAACTACAAGAAACTGCGGCGCTGTGACGGGCATCCGCGGCTACCGCCACCCCATTTCCGTGGCGCGATCGGTGATGGATTCCAGTGAGCACGTTTTTTTTAGTGGGCACGGGGCCGGGGAGTTTGCCGCATCGCTCGGCCATGAGGAAGCTTCGGATGAATGGTTCTGGACAGCCAAAGCTTACAACCGCTACCTGCGCATCAAACGCAAAGAAGAGCGCTCAGCCAAGGCTGGATTGGAGTCCAAAAAAGGAACGGTGGGATGTGTGGCACTTGACCAATCTGGCGGCCTCGCAGCTGGCACTTCGACCGGGGGTATGACGTTCAAGCGCCACGGTCGGATAGGCGACAGCCCGGTAATCGGAGCAGGCACTTGGGCAGATAACCGAACCTGCGCCGTTTCGGCTACGGGTTGGGGAGAGTATTTCATTCGGACGGGCGTTGCTCAAGACATTCATGGCCGCATGTTGCACGGCAATTCGACCTTAGTCGAGGCTTGCCGTGAGACCATTTTCGATGAAATGGGAGCGTTGGGAGGAGATGGCGGCGTCGTGGCCGTAGGCGCATCTGGGAAAATTGCCCTTGTGTGCAACAGTGCAGGGATGTTTCGAGCTTGGGCGCATCAAGATGGGCAAGGGGTTGCCATGTTTGGCGCCACCCTCGAAGGAACTGTGGAGGTTCACTGAGTCAACTGCGCAGGCGGCTCCGGATCATCTCGCGTGAGACCACGGTGCAGGAGAAGCACGAGGATGGCCAGAATTCCTGCTGTCCATTCATAAGAAAGCGCATGCCAAGCCTCAAGCCCTAGGGCCCGCCTCAATAAGATGGTTCCAATGACAAAGCCGCAATTACGCATGACCAATCCAAAGTCGCTGAGGTACCGAAAAGAAATCACGAGCAACAGCACATCAACCAAAATGAGTGCAGTGAAGAATTCATTGTAAAAGAACATGTTGGGGTCGTGGGTTTGTCCGACGGGTAAATGAGTCAATTCATTTGCCCAATTCAGTAGCGACCACCCGCTCAAGCCAACGAGGTATGCGAAGAGCATTGCCGCCAGCGCCTTCTTTACCGCCACAAAACGCCCCAATTCGACTTCCTCAATTCGAGCGATTCTCCTTGGAAGGATCCGGTAGAAGAGGACCAGAATGGCACCCAGTCCAATCGCACCCAATAAGTGTGGGAAAAAGTCTGCGTCCCAAGGCCAAGTTTGCGTAAAATCCACATCCTTGAATACGGAGCGAATCTCAATGAGTGCAATGATTTCCATTTGCTTTCCCATGGATCGTGCAAAGCTGGTGGGCAGGTAATGAATCAGCAAGTATACCTCCGCAACGAGGATGGCTGAAAAGGGTGTGTAAAGGGTCTGAAGGGGGTGGCCGAAATACGGTTCAGGCCAATTCAAATCGAAAAGGAGGTTCAGCCCAAACAACCCCAAGTGGATCAAAAACAAACCAAGCGCAAACCCGACAAGCCCGTGTTCGATTCTTCGACGCGTTGCTATTGAAAGAACTGCATCTGAGAAATTGATAAGAATACGCTTCATTTAAATAATTGTGTATCAAAAGGATAACAACACCATGCCCATATTTGTTTCGGGATGGCATTGTCAAGGCGCTTCAGTACCTTGCAGGTATGTGGAACAGCGGGCGAATTGAACCTGTTCGGCGATTGACTGAACGCTCAATTGAATTGCGATTGACTGTACGCGGTGGGATGCCATCTGCATTGCCTGGACAATTCATTGTGCTCGAAATAGAACGCGATGGGCAGCCTATGCGAGCATCGTTTTCGTTGGCGACGATTGAAAAAAACCATTGGCTCTTGGCGGTCAAAGTGGCAAGGCCAGGCGGAGTTTCGGCATGGCTGAATGAGCTTACCGGCATAACGAATGTGAGTCTAGCAGGTCCATTTGGTGATTTTAATTTGTCTGCCGCCACTCAACAGCTTTTCATTGCTGGTGGTAGCGGCATTACGCCAATTTATTGCCTGATTCAACATGCCATCCACGAAGGTGCCATTCCGGTGCTCGTGTATGCGAATGAATCACCGAGCGATGCGATGTACTTGGAGGAATTGCGGCATTGGAAGCAACAAGGTTTATGTCAATTAATCGAGGTGTATGATCGGGATTTTCATTCTGTACTGGGGGAAATGGACTTTCGTGAAACGGAAGTTTACATCTGCGGGCCTCCAGCAATGAATGAGGAGGTTCTGTGCATCCTGAAAGGTCAAGCGAGTGCCCCAAAGAACATTCAGATTGAACATTACGGTGTTCCTAAGCAAAAGAGCGAGGGGGGCACGGTGCTCTGGAAACCCCGATTTGCAACTTCGAAACGAATCGAGTTGAAGCCAGGGGAAACTTTGTTGAGTGCAGCGAGCAGGGCTGGAGTCAACATTGATGCGGCTTGTCTGGTTGGGGCTTGCAAAACTTGTAAAGTCAAATTGGAAGCTGGGCAGATGGAATGCAATGGCATGATCAAACAATCTGGCGAAGAGGTGTTGGCCTGCTGTGTACACTCCAATGGTGGAGCTGCTGCGATGGTCGCGCCGGTGAAAGGGTTGTCAAGACCCCAATGGTTCGTCGCAGCGGTGCTGGTGGGTTTGGTTTTTTT
>Ga0181574_10001384_pt1 | contig 22696 bp, 18 predicted proteins | sample 101ome_24_FD_145600 | JGI IMG/M metagenome (GOLD analysis project Ga0181574, IMG submission 145600) | Coastal salt marsh microbial communities from the Groves Creek Marsh, Skidaway Island, Georgia - 101410AT metaG (spades assembly) | ecosystem: Environmental > Aquatic > Marine > Intertidal zone... | reverse complement strand
ATACCTTCGAACAGGAATTGATGCTGGATTGGCGATTGATGATTTTGCTCCTCGCTTAAGTTTCTTCTGGGCAATTGGGATGAACCACCACATGGAAATTGCAAAAATGCGCGCTGGACGACTAATTTGGGCTAAACTTGTCAAGCAATTTAATCCTAAAAGTGATAAATCTTTGGCATTGCGTACCCATTGCCAAACCTCGGGATGGAGTTTAACAGAGCAAGACCCATTCAACAACGTAGCGCGTACTTGTATCGAGGCTTTAGCAGCTGCTTTTGGAGGAACTCAATCATTACATACGAATGCACTCGATGAAGCCATCGCTTTACCAACTGATTTCTCTGCCCGAATTGCGCGAAACACGCAAATTTATTTGCAAGAAGAGACAGGGATTACACAATTTATCGATCCATGGGCAGGTAGTTATTACATTGAGAAACTGACTGCTGAATTAGTAGACAAAGCATGGGAATTGATTCAAGAAGTAGAAGAATTAGGTGGAATGGCCAAAGCTATTGAAACGGGAGTTCCTAAAATGCGCATTGAGGAAGCTGCAGCGAGAAAGCAGGCTCGATTAGATGCTGGGAAAGATGTTCTTGTAGGTGTAAATCAATACCGATTAGAGAAAGAAGATCCCATTGAAATTTTAGAAGTTGATAATACCCGTGTAAGAGAAGCTCAAATTAACCGATTGAAAGAGCTCAGGGCTAATAGAAATGAAAACGAAGTGCAACAAGCGCTTGCTGAACTAGAAGAAATAGGAAAAACGGGCAAAGGGAATATTTTAGCTTCTGCGGTTGAATGCGCTAGAAAAAGAGCTAGTTTAGGTGAAATATCTATGGCGCTAGAGAAGACATTTGGACGCTATCAGGCAACTATTCGATCAATTAGCGGGGTATATTCATCAGAAGCTATGGAAGATAAAGATTTTGAAAAAGCGCGCGAAATGGCCAACCATTTCGCGGAATTAGAAGGAAGACGTCCCCGTATCATGGTGGCTAAAATGGGACAAGATGGTCACGACCGTGGAGCGAAAGTAATTGCTACATCCTTTGCTGATATTGGGTTTGATGTTGACATCGGTCCATTGTTCCAAACTCCAAAAGAAGCGGCAAAACAAGCTGTTGAAAATGACGTGCACATTGTCGGCGTATCGTCCCTTGCAGCAGGACATAAAACGTTAGTACCACAAATTATTGCAGAACTAGAAGCTGCTGGAAGAGGTGACATCATGGTGGTAGCTGGAGGAGTGATTCCACAACAGGATTATGATTATTTATACGATGTGGGGGTATTTGGCATTTTTGGACCTGGAACTAAGATATCCAAAGCTGCTATTGATATTCTAGAGCTTCTAATCAAGAGTAACGAACAATAGATGGAAAAGTCAAAAACGCAGGCTATTTACCATTCACTAATGATTGTTTCCATTATAACTCTTGCGCTTTATTTCGCAAGCACATTGATTATGCCCATCATTTTTTCTGGATTTGTTGCTGTATTGTTGAATCCACTAGCTGATTTCTTTGAACGCATTATATTCTCACGTGGAATCGCCTCTTTTCTAGCAGTACTTCTTAGTAGTACATTATTGGTTGGATTATTTTTAGTGATTATTATTCAAAGTCAAGAAATCATTGAAGATATTCCAACGCTCATCGAGGAGAATCCTTCGACATTTAAATTAACAGAAGAACAAATTGAACAATCCATCTTATTTTCATACTTCAAGGAACATTCAGATATCATCACAAACAATTTAGAAGAAGTCAAGCGCTATTCCGTTAGGCTATTACAATCAGGTCTTATTGGATTCAAAGACGCATTGGTATTCCTTATAACCTGTCCTATTTATGTGTTTTTCATGCTCTTTTGTAAGCGCAACATTTATAATTTTTTCACGGAAATCAATAGAAAAAAATCTACCACACAAGAAGGTAGTAATATAATCAAAGAGGTAAAAACAAGTTTATACAATTACCTCAAAGGTCTCTCTATCGTAATGATGATAACAGGAACCTTAACTTTTTTAGGGCTTTATTTCCTTGGTATAAAGTACGCACTCTTTTTTGGTGCACTGACAGCCTTATTAACACCTGTTCCATATATTGGAGTATTTATAAGCGCATTAATCCCCATCTCATTGGCGGTACTCACGAAAGACTCTTTCTGGTGCGCTGGAGGTGTCCTAGGTGTTTTCGCAGTTGTTCAATTCTTGGAGGGATATGTCGTTACACCCAAGGTAATGAGTGAATCCATAAACATCAATCCTTTCATTATTGTCTTAGGATTAATTGTTTTTGGTTCCGTAATTGGTTTTATGGGGATGATTCTAACTGTACCAATACTCGCAGTGATAAAAGTTCTATTGGGGCAATATCCTTCCCTTAATGCTTGGGAGTTGTTGCTTCGGGACGATTGAAAAAATGGTTTATCACGTGTTGAACCTCATCAGGACGTTGAGTTCCAATTAATCGCTGTTTTCCATTCTTTAACTTCACCAGGATTCCTTTGTTTCCGGAAACGTTGAATGCCTGCCCTTTTCCCGATAAACTAATGCGCCAGCCCCAGCCACCATAATCTGCCATAGGTCGATATGATTCAACACATACATCATCAATCTCTCCCCAAGTATAAGCGATAGATTTCGTCTGAAAAGGACGAAAACGACAACAAATACCCTTCTGATCAATTCGAGTTTCCAATCGAACAATCAGTAAACTTGAAAACAAGAGTAAAACTAGCGCGATTAATATTATCAATCCTGGATTACCAATAGGATTGTTTCCAAAAGGAATTCCAAAACAAAGCTGCTGAACTGCAGCATAACCGCATAACCCGAGTGCTACAAATACAATCAGTAACAACCACCACTGTCGAAAATATTGTTTTTCAATATAATTCATTCAGACTTTCATTTCACTTTCCCGCACGTCACTCTGATAACGTCCACCGGGATAATCATCATTGTAATCAAAATTGATCCAGATATATCCTTTCGAGTCTTGATAATACCGTATTGGTTTATCCCCAATCTCATTAGGAAAAAGAACTGTTTTCATGACGTGCGCGATATTATCAAGGTCCTTTTTATCCCCGATTTTCACTTCAGGATATAAGTGACCGATAGAGGTTCCATCCGCACTTACGGTTGTTGTTCTTACTAACTGAACCTCTCCACCAATTGCCCGTATACATGCAGCAATCATAATGGAATAATCATCACAATCACCTTTGAAAAGATCGTCAAATTCCAAATGACCTATGGTTTCACTCGCAGAAGAATAATAATCTTCTCCAGAAGGATCATAGACATAAACCCATCTCCTCTTTACTTCCTTAAACACAGAAAAGAACTGAATAACCTTTCGCTCACGCACCAATTCTGTATATTCCTGAAAATTAGCAGTAGCCATGTTCCGAGCAAAGTTCACAACAATCGGATTATTGTAATCAATTGCTTTTCGCAATTCATCTTCTTTACGAAACTTTTCGTTACGCATGAAAAATCGCTTTTCCAAACTCTCATCCCCCAAGTCGTACAAGATTTTATTGTAATCAGTGTACAAGTTTTCTAAGGTATATACCCCTGAAAAATTGAGAATCGTAATGGCTACCAGTGAAATAATAGAAAAGAATACAAAAAAACCTTTGAAACGCTTAATAAACAAAAACAACAAAAAGAAAATGACCATAAATAGGATGATGTGATCAATCCGAAAGCCATCCGCACCAAAAGGCAGTATGATTGAAGGCATGTATCGATAAAGCAATATAAACAGCGGAAAAGCTAGCACAACCGTGAGCACAACTACAAATAAAAATGCAGTTGAGTCGATGTTCTTAATTCTCTCCAATCTATCCTTCATAGTCTTTATACTATATCTAAAAGCACAATCAAATCGTTTGTTTCGGGATCACAGTTATCAAAAACCATGCTGATAAATTCATGAAGACCATACTTCGTCCCAACCGACAATATATTTTCATATCGCTCTTGTAACCGATTATTTGGGAAGAGCTTGTCATACACCCCATCAATTTGCTGCAAAGAAGTGTCGAACTTTTTCTTATGCTGACGAATCAACTTGTCCTTAACACCAGCTAATTGTTTGTTCAAACGAGTGATTTCACTTTGACTATAACCTTTAAGTCCGTCATCAACAGCTATAATTAGTGCTTCCATTTCAGAAGCTATTCCATCAACGAGTTCATCCAATTTTCCAAAATCAATATCCTCGGAAGAGTGCTCCAAAACGTATTGCTTTTTCAATTGGTGAATATCCTCGAAACAATCCTCCGGAGAAAGATCCAATTTATCAAGTCGTTTCATAATCCCTTTGTCAAAAAACTGAAAGGAATTTCTAACTTGTATTAATGGAAAAGTGAGGTTCAAGGCATCAAAAACACCTTTCAATTGCAACCAATAGGCCATCTCACCTCCTCCTCCTACATAAACCAAGTTAGGAAGAATCCACTCCTGGTAAATTGGACGCAGAACCACATTAGGAGAAAAAGAAACAGGGCGCTGTTCGATTAGTTCCAACAGCGCTGACTTTGACAGCAATTGATCACCGACTCTATAATGATCATTTTCCTCTATAACTCGCGTACGTGAATTAGTCTCTAAATAAAATAGATTAATCGCTCTTGGAGTTACTTGAGCTTTATACCCAAGATTTATTAGTGCACCCGAAGTGTTTTCTACTGCCCGCGAGGAAAAGTTCGTCTCAATCTCCTTTTGCATAACTGGAACGAATAACTCCTTTAAAGCAGGACTGTCACCATCCACTATCACCAAACCATACTCCCCGAATAAATCATTAATCAACCTTCGTGTAGCGCTAGCTAAGTTGGTATCTTTATCTGAATAATACGTTGAAATAAATGTTTGAGTCGCCTCATCATTATTAAAAAAATCCAGGACGTTTGATTTGAATTCGTTGATTCCGTCCAAAGAAAAACGACCTACTGCTCCAGATTGCTTGGAATCCCATGTAACCTTATTACCGAATAAATTCAAATGATTGATTTCTGCAAAATCATGATCTTCCGAAGCCATCCAAAATATGGGGATTATTTTTTTGGAAGGGTTTCTTCCCTCCACTTGCTTGGCGAGCTTTATGATATGAGCAATCTTGTAAACTATGTAGAGTGGCCCTCCAAAGAGATTAAGCTGGTGCCCCGTAACAACTGTAAACGAATTGGAATGTTTGAGTGATGCAATGTTTGACTTCACCAAATCATTCATGACCAAATCACCATATTGTCTCATCAAATCATTTGACAACACTGCTCGAAATGAATCATCGTAGTTTTTACTTTTTTCATCAATTTGACTCGAAAAACTATCCAACGAAAACTGAGTATTTATGAATGGGGCTAACTTGTCATGACCATAACTCAAGTCATTGGAAATAGATGAAAAAAATGGCGTTTTACGCCGATCGAATAACATACGTTTCATAGAGCAAAATTAACATTATTCGCGGCAATTAAAATGCTTCCATAAGAATGAAGATAGAAAATGACAATCACCGTTATTTTTTATTTTTAAAAATGATTACCTCCTAAACACGGCAGTTGCAATCTAGTTTAACCAAGTATATGTTTTGACTTTAGTCGAGCTTAGTTCTTGCCTGCGGTCTAGCCTCCGTAATTATCTTTATTTGTGGCATATAGATTGTTAATGATGTGTTAAATACTTAAATTTACGCATATGAAAAAGTTTCTATTGTTACTCGCCACGCCGTTATTTGTGATCTCTTGTATTAAAACAAAAGGTGAAATAACACTTTCGTACAACAAAGCAAAAGCAATTTATGGAGACTTGGACTCATTGCGTTCGTTGCCATTGTTGATTCCGATGCAACCTGTGGAGCAACCGAAAAGCTACTTTGTATCAGATGACTATGTACTTGTAGGGGAATTAAATAAAGGGATACACATCTATGACAACTTGGATATGCAAAACCCACAGCGCGTTTCTTTTATTCAAATTCCTTACAATAAAGAATTTTACGTTAAAGACAACTTCCTTTATGCAGAGTCCCTTTACGACTTCATTAAAATTGACATTTCTGACGTCTACAACCCTGTTATTGTGAGTCGTGCAGAAAATGTTTTTTGGACGGTTCAGGAAAATGACCAAGGAGAACAATTGTTGGGCTTTGAGCGTGAATATGTGACTGCTCAATTTGAAGTAAACAGTCCTGAAGCAAAGGAAATCAAACGTTCTGGCACATTGTATTATGATTATATGGAAAACTTAATTCCAGAATCGGAGGTTCCTATTACGTTCACTGGTTCAGACGACGGTGTAAAAGGTACAATGAACCGCATCGCAGTTGAATTTGGTCATGTTTATGTTATTTCAACGGATAAATTGTACACGTTCAGCAATTCGTTTGGACTACAAAAAACGTCGGAAATCAATATTAACTCAGATACTGAAACCATTTATGCTACAAATAATCGAATTTATTTGGGATCTTCAACCGCTCTAACTCTTTACAGTGCATCTAACCCAAGTAATCCATGGGAGGTTTCTGAACTTCAACACACAGAGTCGTGCGATCCTGTATTGCCAAATGGAAATGTGGTTTACTATACGCTTCGAGCATTGGAAGATGAAGGCTGTAACTCTCTTGGGGAGAACACCTTGAATGTGGTCGATGTTACTAATCAGAATGAAATGGTTGTTATCAACTCCTTTCAGTTGGATAGTCCATATGGGATGGCGCTTATTGGTAACAACTTGCTAGTTGGAGAAGGGGCGAATGGATTAACCATCTTTAATGCGAATAATCAACAAAATTTGACGCAGCTCGAAAACTATCCAAATATCGAAGCATTCGACGTGCGTTCGCATCCAGCAGATATGAATATTATCCTTGTGACGAACAGTAATGGAATCAAGCAGTACCAGATTAACTGGACGACTTTACAAATAAATCCTCTAGGAGATATTCACTACTAGGAGCGGCATTCCCGAAATACGTATCGCGGATTTGGCAACAGAGAAAATTATTAAGCCATGGAAAAAGTTCTTACGAGCATATTAGCCCTTCTCCTGAGCCACGTGATTAATGCATCCACAATCGGTGCGCATTTCGGGAATGAGCCTGGTCCCCGCCCTGTCCCTAACATCGGTATGGACCATCATTTCAGAGTGGGATTCGGGATTAACAATTTCGGCATGGATTATACGTTTGGTGTCCGTTTCTTTGATCGATTCTCTATTGGCGCAGGGGTGGGACTAAAAACACTTCGAGCTCCGATTTTCACCTCGTTGAGTGTGCAACAACAGCCAAAAATTAATTTACTCTCCTTTCCGGTCTACCTTCACTCAGAAGTGAGCATCTGGAATAATGGGAATTTGAACGTATATGGATATGGAATGTTTGGAAGATCATTTTATACTTCGAATGAAAACACCACTTCCGATAAAGGCGTTCCATCATTTTACGCAGAGCTCGGTGCTGGCGTTCGCTGGAAGCGAGAACGAAACTCCGTCGGAATTGGATTAGGACAGTTTTATACCAACACGAAAGGAGCCGCACGTATTGATTACCTCGACAGCGATGCTTTCGTTGATTACGATGTAGAAATCTACAATTTGACCTTCAACATAACGCTCACGCGCTTTTTATAAGCTTTTCGTTTCTTAGTTCTTTGAAGATAATCAAAATGAAAGCCTTATCTTTGCAAAAAAATAATTTTAAACATGAACGCAATAATTAAAACAAACAAAGGGGAAATGAAAGTGGAGTTCTATGAAAAAGATGCTCCTAATACAGTGGCGAACTTTGTTAAACTGTCCAAGCAAGGTTTCTACAACGGATTAAAATGGCACCGCGTATTACCTGATTTCGTAATTCAAGGCGGTTGTCCTAATGGCACTGGCGCAGGTGGACCAGGATATAAAATCGATTGTGAATTAGATGGTGAAAATCAATACCATGATCGTGGTGTTTTATCTATGGCGCACGCGGGACGTAACACTGGTGGATCTCAATTTTTCATTTGCCACAGCCGCAACAATACTGCACACCTAGACCGCAATCATACCTGTTTTGGAAAAGTAATCGAAGGTGTTGATGTGGTAGATAAAATTCGCGTAGGTGACACGATTGACGCTATTGAAATTATTGAGGATTAAACTCTTCCTCTTTCCAATTATTATAGAAAAACACGACTTCCTCTGGGGTCGTGTTTTTTTTCTTCTATCAGTTCGACGAGCTGAGGGCAATCCATGAAATATTCCGCTAACACGTTTTTCTTTGAACTAAGAAAACTTGGGTGGCACGCGCCTTCAAATCCTCACCCACCTTCTTTTCAAAAGGAACTGCTTGTGTTCATACATTGTCATCCGTAAAATACTCAAGGAAATGCTCAAATGACCCTCCCTGTAGACTTCGAATATAATATGTTCATTCCCCATATTCAGGGTTTACTCTTCTTGAGAAAGCCTATTACTTTGTTGAACGCGAAAACTGATAACTTGGATATTCCCATTATATAGCCTTGGATTTGTGAAGAATGATATTTTCTTGCTCGACGCACTCCGAATTCCTTCAAACGAAAACGTGCCAGTCATTGGTCTGTGCAACCAAACTTCATGCTCACCACTTCACCCTAAAGTACCTCTCCCGATTTCAACGTCACCGTTCCTAGTTCATAATTGAATTACCCTTTGGAACTCAATGAAATCATTACTCAAGCTATGAAAAACAAAATATTTCTCATGATTAAAAGGATTTGTCTTTCGAATCTAATATGAGTGTTACAGGTCCACTATTTACTATATGTACAGCCATATCTGCACCAAACACTCCACGCTGAACTGGCACTTCAGCAAATTCTTCCAACTCCTTCATGAAAAGTACATATAATTCCTCGGCTTTTTCCGGAGCTGAAGCGCGAATAAAACTTGGACGATTTCCTTTTTTAGTAGATGCATGTAAGGTAAACTGCGAAACAACGAGAAAACGGCCTTTAACTTCTTGAATCGAACAATTCATTTTGCCATCTGAATCAGAAAAAATCCTCAATTGATTTAACTTCTTCACAAGATAATCGATGTCATCCAGCGTATCTGATGCTTCAATACCAAGTAGGATCAATAAACCAATTTCGATTTGAGAAACAACCTTCCCTTTTATTGAAACAGATGCCTCAGAAACACGTTGAGCCACAACTCTCATGGCTATTCGTGCTCTTTTTCCTTCGCTTCTTCTTCAACACTAAAGAGTTTATCAGCGTCTTCATATCCTTGTAAACGATCTAGAAACTCCTCTATTTGTGCAACTCCAAGGCCTTTTCCGATTATTTTCTTGTCTTTATCCAAAATCCAAACTTTTGGCGTTGAAAATATATCGTAGGTATCTGAATAATTCAGAGATTCCAAAGTAGTCTTTGAAGGAATTAAAGAAGTTGGATTATCCTTTGCCTGCTTATAGATAGGATCAGTTAATCCCACATTAATAAAACTCAAGTTATTCTTTCGAATGAATTCTTTCCAATCAGCATACTCTGAACCCGTCGCTTTCCCTACCGCAAAAACTTCAACATTTCTTTCCTTCAGTTTTTGAGAATACAGTTTTTCTAATTTGGGCGTTTCTTTTTTACAATGCCCACATCCCGGATCCCAGAAATAAAGAATAACATAATCATTCTTCAAGCTGTAGAAGTCAAGCCAATTGCGGCTCGTTGTATCTGTCAAAATTACATTTGGAGGCACCTCTCCTTGCACTAATCGCATGCGTTTTTTCGTATCCGCGCACAATTCCTCCAGCTTCTCTTCCTCCATCCAATATCCCTTTCGGCCACCAGTTCCATCAGATGAACAATAGTAGCGAGAAACAAATGTATTCATCACTTTGTCCATTCCCATAATTTTTGATTTCTCAAAATGAGAAGTAATTTTCGTCACAAAGAAACGATACATCATCGTTCCAGCAGGAATCTGATCTACAACTCGTGTTAGGTATTTAATAACTGTATCAGGGTGCTGAAGCAACATTTGGGGAGAATAATAATACTCCAATTTTTTCTGAATAACCGGCGTGTTTACAAGTCGATCGTCATTAAAGTCGATATGATCCCAGTAATGATCTCTTAAATATTTGTATCCGAATTGATTATCAACAAAAGTTCCATCTGGATTTTTTGGAGCATCTGGTATTTCAACATCTGACGACATATGTATCAAATTAGAAACGAACATTCCTTTATTCGATTCAACTAAGTTCTTTTGATACTCGCGCACTTTTTTACTCAATGAATTGATTTCTTCATCAATTTTAGCCTTAGCAGCTTCATCTGTCAATCCTTCTTTCTTGGCAGTCAGTTTTTTAGCATTTTCTGTATTGGTGGAAAGAAACCGAATGTAATCAATAAATACTTTATTCTCCTTGGAAGCAATTACCTTCATTGTGGGAATGAAATCTGGAGCCGTCGTTTCCATATGAACTTCTTCTCCAGCGTGTATAAATTCGAAGAACTTTTTCCCTGGTAATAGGACCCCCAAAATACCTTGGTCTTGTTTGGAACCATCAAATTTTACAATACCCTTTTTAATTTCTGCTGTATCGGCATAATACATCTGACTACCGACATACTTTATCAAGTGAACCGTAGTGTCCTTGACTCCAGAGATCTTAAACTTCAACTCTTGAGCATTCAAATCTAGAGAATTGAACACACTTAGCGCAACCAATAAGAAAGATAAGAGAAACTTCATAATTAACTACTTGTTTGTTTAGGTTTGAAACTATACATAAGACGTTCCAAAAATAGAAAGGTCTGCCGAATTAACATTTATTTAACGCCAAAAAATCAACATTTGTTCAAGATGCATCCGATTTCTGTGGAGCCAACATTAAAGTATTACTTGAGGACACCATTGTGCACTTTTCCCAACGCATTGAAATCAAGTCAGTAAATAGTTATTGATTCCTTCCAATAATTAAGGCAACTAACGTATTTTAGTAGCGTTAAATACAAGAACGGAACCTTACACGTTACATAGTTAAATGAAATTCACTCGTCTGTCCTTCATATTAATTGTTTTCGCTAGCATGCTCGTTCAAAGCAGAGCGAAGGCGACACATGCTATGGGTGGAGAGATCACCTGGGAATGCCAAGGCGCAAATGAATATGTTTTTGAACTTATTTTCTACCGCGACTGCAATGGATTCGAAGTGAATACTGTATCTGAAATTATTCGCGTGTGGAATCATCCAACCGTAACAGATATTACAGTGGATTTTATTCAGCGAATCGACATTTCTCCAATCTGCACTCCTTCTGGTGGAGTCGGCCCTTTATTATGCGGAACAGGATCGCAAGCTGGAAATGGCGCCGGTGCAGTTGAAAAAATCATCTACCGGGGTGTTCCCATTAACCTTGGTGGAAGTCCAACAGCAAGTGGATGGTTCTTCACCTACGATAACTTTTCACGGAATGGAGACCTTACGAACTTAAGTAATCCGACTTCTGTTGGTATTACGATATCAGCTGGCATGTTCCCAATTCCTGGTGCTACAGGAGGCTGTATCGATCATTCACCAAAATTCCTTCAAGACCCTTACGTAGCGAGTTGTGCTGGAATTGATTACAATTACAATCCTCATGCGGTTGACAGAGATCTCGATTCTCTCGTCTTCTCTTTTGCGCCGCCACTCGACTACTTCCCGACTGGTAATTTTAATCCACCAGTCAATCCTGCACCAATTGCCTTTGAACCAGGATTCAGTTTTACAAGTCCAACTCCTGACGCTTCGATGAGCGCTGGGAATATTGCTTCACAAATAAATCCGCAAAACGGTTCTATAATATTCAGAAGCTTTAATCAAGGAAACTTCGCAATGAAAATACGTGTCGACTCCTACCGTCAAGGTGTGCTGATCGCCTATGTTGAACGTGAAATTCAGCTCGTTGTTCTTGTCTGTGACGCAAACAATAGCTCCCCAATTATCACCCCTCCTTTTGCGGGAGGAACTTCTTTTGAAACTACTGTTTTTGCAGGAGACCTGGTGAATTTCAACCTAAATTCAATCGATCTCGAAACTCTCCAAGACGGCTCTCCGCAAAGTAACCTGCTCACGGCATCTGGGCTCCTATTCGGATCTAATTTCACGAATGCTGCGGGAGGTTGCGATGTGTTACCCTGTGCTACGTTAAGCTCCACCCCAACGATTACTGGTATTCAAGGTGTGAATAGCAATTTCAACTGGCAGACATCTTGTGATCATTTAGTTGATGCAACGGGGAACGCACAAAATAGTGTACCTTATATTTTTGTTTTTAAAGTCCAAGATGATTACTGCCCAGTTCCGAAAGTAACTTATGCAACAGTCACTATAAATGTCGAAAACCAAGGAGTACTCAATGCACCTTCTATTGATTGCATTACCACGGACACAAATGATGACATTACCATCAATTGGACCCCCATCAACGATCCCAATGGCGACTTTGTAAGTTATCAACTACATACCGTAAATGGCGGTGTTGAAGCCACCATACCAGGAGTAGGAACGAACACTTTCACACTACCGGGTGCAGGAAATTCAGTCGAAGACTATTTCCTCAGTGTACAATCGGGTTGTGGGGGACTTACATCGCGCTATTCAGACACGCTAAAGAATGTTTTTCTCACCTTGAACAATTCGGGGAACGGCGAGGCTCAATTGATTTGGAACAATCCAACGAGTTCAGCACTCAATTATTTCGGTGAGTATTATCACATTTATAAAGAATATCCCGCTGGGACATGGAGCCTCATTGATTCTGTTCCCTATGGATATACGAATTACCGCGACACCATCGATGTATGCCAGGCCTTCATTAGCTATCAAGTGACGTTACCAACTGCCATTTGTGATTTCACTAGCAACATTGAAGGAGATGTTTTCGAAGATGCAACTGTTCCCGACCAACCAATCATTTATTCGGTAGATAACGATACGCTTACTGGAGCGGTAACCATCATCTGGAACGAAAACAACCAACAAGACACTTACGGATATGTTATTTATTCGGAAGATGCCAATGGCTTCTTGGTCGAAATTGATACTGTCTGGGGGATTTCATCTACATCATACACTTATTTCCCGAATACTTCCAATGGTGCTCTCACACACTCCATCGCCGCTTTTGACTCCTGTTTCACAGATGTTATCCCTCCGACGTATCAAACTTCTGCTAAAGGCGAAGTGCATACAACGGCTTTTCTCTCTGGCGAGCTTGATGTATGTACTCGACGGATTAATTTGAGCTGGTCTAGTTATGCAGGGTTTGACGCCTCTCCAGAGGCCCTTATTTGGGGGAGATTGAATAACGGCACTTGGCAACTATTCGGAACAAGCTCTACCAACGAATTTTCTCTCGACATTAATCTTGGTGAAAATTATGTATTCGCAGTTCAGTATATAGACCTCCAAGACCTGAATCGTTTTTCTTTTTCCAATATAGTTCCTATCTCGTTCCTCACTGCTGGAGGCCCTACATATAGCCATATTAGTGTAGCAACGGTTTCCGGTTCAGAGGTTACTATTCGTCATCGTTTTTCACAAGACGGTGGTGTCAATCGAATAAGATTAGAAAAATACGACAATACATTATCTTCATTTATTGAAATTGACGAACAGCTTGCAGACGCTCCTGAAATCACCTTTCTCGATACAGAAGCGGAGGTAGACAGAAGACCTTATACCTACCGAACTCTCAGCGTGGACACATGCAATCAAATCGTTAACATTTCAAACATTGGTCAAACGATTTACTTGACGGTTAATACGAATGAAACAGAAATGATTCACTTGTTGCAATGGACACCCTATGAAGTTTTTCCGGGTGGAGTGCGCGAATACAAAATTTATCGTGGTTTTGACGGTGTATTTGATCCAACTCCAATCGGCATTACTACCCCTCAAATTCGTTCTTGGGTAGACACTGTCTATAATTTTATGGAGAATTACTCAGGCAAGGTTTGTTATTTAGTCGAAGCTGTAGAGGGACCAAATGTTTATGTTTTTCAAGAAGTTTCGCAAAGCAATGAAGTTTGCCCGATTATTCCGCCGCTTGTATTTATTCCCAATGCATTTACTCTTGGTGGAAAAAACCCAGTATTTGCTCCGGTTACTAACCTTCACCGAATAGACGAATATCAATTCGAAATTTATGACCGATACGGAAGAATTATATTCGTAACGAATGAGCCGAATATAGGATGGGATGGTAGAATTGATAAAACAAATCGATATGCGCGCGAAGGCGTTTATATTTATCGAATAAGTTTGAGAGATGGCAACGGGATTGAATTTCTTAAACATGGCCATGTAACCCTCTTGGATTATCGAGAAGTGAACGATTAATTGCGTATGAACCGCATCACTTCGTTCCCCCCCGACCATTTAATGAAAAGGTAATATACCCCTTTTTTTAACCTTGACACATTGAACGTTAGTGTTCCCTCATTGTACTCTTCAAACGGTAATTCCATTATCTGACCCAAAGGATTAATACAGGTCATAACGTTCCAACCTTTCGGAACTCCAGTCAATGAAATCAACTGTTCCGCTGGATTAGGGAACAACGAAATATCAGAAAGGGATACAGTATTAATCGAAGTTGTTCCGCCACTAATTTCTAAAGGAATAGAATACACACAGCTATTTGCGTCGATAATCGTAACCTCATACACACCTCCGCATAAACCTCCAGCAAATGGCCCCGTTTGACTCATCGGATCATTCCAACTAACCTCAAAGGGAGGAACGCCTCCACCTATAACAAGCGCTGCAGAACCTGTGCAGTCCCCATTATCAGGTTGGGGAAATATCCAATAGGACAAATTATCTGCTTGTGGGACATAAACACAATAGTTATCCACTTCACCTAGGTTATCCGTTACTTGGACGCAATAAATTCCACTGGTTAAATTTGACGCAGTGGCAGTAGTTTGATTACCGGCTGCCATATCCCACAAATAGCTATACGGAGGTTATCCCGCATTAGGAGTAATGGTAGCTTCACCATCGCTACCTCCGAAACAAGAGACACTTTGCACAGATGGAACTAATGCTAAACCATTGCTCGTAGGAAAGGTAACCACCGCTTTCAACGCAACAGGTAGGTGATCTGACATAAAATAAAGGGCGCGTACAACAGAATCTGGATATTGAGTGTTCACGGGATAGGCAAGGAGATTAGAATTAAAATGATTGCCATCATTCCCTACGGCGTCGTATGAATTTACTAAATAGCGCAGACTATCCGATCCAAGAAGTACATTCCCCGAAATAAGAATTTGATCAAATCGATCGTCTAAACCACCCTGTGAGCCACAATCTAAGTTCTGATTATTTCGAGTAGACTGTGTATGAATAGCCGAAAAACTACTGTTATTGTTCCAGTTTCCGGGAGCATTGATAGGGTCAACTAATCCAAATGGACCCGAAACTAGATTGACATACCCTGGTTCATTCGAAGAGTAAACATTTAGGTCCCCACAAACAAAGTGATTACGATCCAACGGCCGCGCTGCGATATAATCCATCAGGAGTTCTGTTTGCTCGGCTCTCAGTGCTTCATTGGTTCCTCCGCTTCCTGCTTTGAGGTGACACATGTACACTTCTATAAAAGTAGTATCAAAAAAAACAGAAAGGTTTGGGTCATTCACATAGAGTACGTAATGATCAATCACACTAGGCGAAGTTGATACCAAGAAATGATCTTTAAGTGTAAGCTTATTCGAGTTATAGTACATACTATTATTCAAACTAGAACTTGCCGTGAAATCTGCCATTAAAAAGTTTGAATTCCCAAAAACATTGAGCGACCGGGTCAAAACACTATCCGCACCGGCGCTATTTTGTACTTCACATGCTACAAAAATATCAGGCTTTAAATATCCCATTATTTTTCGCAGCGTATCAGCACGGTTCTCTAAAGTGATGTTCGAACCGCAATCGTTTCGACCATCGGGAAAATTTAATAAATTGTACGACACCAGCGTTAACGTATCCGTTTGATCTAGGGAAAAAAAGGAAAAAAACAACACTATAACAAGTGAAAACTTCATGATGACAATTTAGAACCTCAAGAGGTGAACAACAAGAACGACGTGGAAAAGTACGATTCTATAAATCTTTTGCAGATGCCAACACTTTCTCTTTTAATTCCTCCATATACACAAGAAGTCGATTCAAAAGTTCCGGTTGTTGGGCTCCTAGAATTTTAGCTGCTAAAATTCCAGCATTTTTTCCACCATCCAATGCTACGGTTGCCACGGGAATTCCACCTGGCATCTGCAATATTGACAATATTGAATCCCAACCATCAATTGAATTTCTTGATTTCACAGGCACTCCTATTACCGGTAACGGTGTCAATGAGGCCGTCATTCCTGGAAGATGGGCTGCGCCTCCTGCTCCAGCAATAATTACTTTAACACCTCGCTTGTGAGCGTTTTTAGCGTACTCCAACATTTTCTCTGGTGTGCGATGTGCAGATACAATATCCATCTCAAAATCAACTCCCAACTCTTTCAAAATATCCGCTGCTTCTTGCATGATTGGAAGATCCGATTTGCTTCCCATAATAATTCCTACTTGAGCCATAATGATTGAATTTTTACTGCAAATTTAATATTTTCAACGCTTTACTAGAAGGATTTATTCGGGTATTGTTCATTTTAATTATCTTCGGGCGAAAATAGAAACCAATACGTGCAAAAAATATTACTCTTCGGAATCGTTTTTTTAGTGGCTCAATTCATTTATGGCCAAACAGCTGTCCACTTCCCCTCCGTAGTTCTTTCAGGCGTAGAAACTGATTTTGAAGTCGAATCAAAAGATCAGCTGCCAAACATCGTCATTAATCAAAATCAAATCCCCTTAAAACATTTAGAAGGAACAACGTATTCGGGAAAAATACAGCTAACAAGTGCAAATATCGATGTAGAGGAAGGAGCAGTAATTAATGAGCTAATAGTCATCCCTGGATGGTTGAGTATTTTACCACCTCTTATAGCCATTCTATTAGCGCTTCTTTTCAAAGAAGTGATTTCGGCATTATTTATCGGTATCTTTATCGGAGCAGCAACCCTCGGTTTTTACAATGATGGAGTGATGGGTATTTTCGGTGCATTCCTAACCGTACTTGACCACTACATCTTAGACGCACTTGTTAATCCAGACCACTTATCAGTCATTTTGTTTTCAGTACTTATCGGATCGGTAGTTGCTGTCATTTCGAAGAATGGTGGAATGCAAGGTGTAGTTAACAAACTAGTACGTTTCGCAAAAACTCGAAAATCTGGAATGCTAACGACCTATTTCTTAGGGATTGCTATCTTCTTTGACGATTACGCGAACACTTTAGTAGTGGGAAACACGATGCGCTCAGTAACCGATAAACTGCGAATTAGCCGAGAAAAACTGGCCTATATTGTTGATTCCACTGCAGCGCCTATTGCAGCTGTAGCTTTTATAACCACCTGGATTGGTGCTGAGTTAACATACATTTCAGGAGGAGTAGAGAAAATTCAAGCAATGGGCGGGACTATCAACGAAAGTGCCTATTCCATCTTTGTGAACTCACTCGCCTATTCGTTCTACCCAATATTCACATTATTTTTCATGTTTTTCCTGCTCTATAAGGGTAGAGACTTCAGTTCGATGTACCACGCTGAGAAAAAGGCGCTTGTGGAAGGTGTCGAAGTATCATTAAAGAGCTCCGTCGATGTCGATGAGTTCAATCCTGTACCCGGAGCGAAAATCCGCTCCTTTAATGCCATTATCCCAATATTATTCATTGTTTTTGGAACTTTCATTGGATTAATTTATACTGGCTTACAAACTACCTATGGACAGCTATTAGACCTGGGCGTCGCTGTCGAAAACGGAACTTGGAACAGTATGCACTTGTTGCCAGAAGCCCCTGAAAGCTTTTTTAGAAAACTAGGGACCATCATTGGAAATGCTAATTCGTACACAGCACTTCTCTGGGCATCATTGTCTGGTTTGACCGTTGCTTTGTTTCTGACGATAAGTCAAAGGATAATGAAGCTTGAAAAATCAATGGAAACCGTCGTTTTTGGTGTAAAAACAATGATTCCAGCAGTACTAATTCTCGTCCTCGCTTGGTCATTAGCAGGAGTCACAGAGGACCTGCACACTGCCGAGTACTTAAAAAGCTTTTTCGACAAAGACTTTAGCAATGCTTGGATTATTCCTGGAATAACCTTCATATTATCTGCTTTTATTGCCTTCTCTACAGGTTCCTCATGGAGTACAATGGCATTAATGTATCCACTCGTAATTCCGCTCATGTACTCAGTAGCGGGAAATATCGATCAGGTTCAAATTATGGAGCTACTTTATAATACTATTGCCTCTGTTCTGGCAGGTTCAGTCCTTGGAGATCATTGTTCTCCCATATCAGATACTACAATACTAAGCAGTTTAGCCACTTCATGCGACCATATCAGCCATGTCCGTACCCAAATGCCGTACGCATTAACTGTGGGGCTAGTAGCATTACTATTTGGAGTCATCCCTGGTGCACTAGGGGTGAGTTCACTCATTACAATTCCATTAGGAATAGCCGTGTTGTATTTGATTGTGCATTTCGTTGGTAAAAAGGTTTAATCAATCAACATTTGGGAAAATTGACTACTTTAAAATTACCCCTTCTCATTTTATTGATCGCTTTTGTCCCGGGTGCTTTAGCTCAAAATTATTCTTACTTCTCGATTGGTGACACTTCAGATGTAACCACAGCAACGGAGCAAGGAATCTGCTTAATGGGAGGTGCTACTGAAGATGATAATGGTGCGGCGTGGTTTTTATCAAGATCGGGAGGCGGGAATGTGGTTGTGATTCGTGCAAGTGGAAGTGACGGGTACAACTCCTATTTTTTCAATGATCTTGGTGTGTCCCTTCAATCTGTTGAAACAATTGTTTTTAATTCCCCAGCAGCGGCAACAGATCCTTTTGTGTTACGAAGGTTAGAACAAGCAGAAGCGATTTGGATGGCAGGTGGAGATCAATACGTATATGACACATACTGGAAAAATTCCTCAGTTATGGACATTCTTAACAACCATGTCAATGTCAAAAAAGCGCCCATTGGAGGAACAAGTGCCGGTATGGCCATTTTAGGACAGTATTATTTTAATGCCGAAGTTAGTTCCGTTACTAGTTCCGCTGCGTTGGCAAATCCCTACAACAGCGGCGTCACAATATCATCCAATTTCTTAGCAATGCCATTTTTGTCTAATACGATTACTGACACTCATTATAACAACCCTGATCGTAAGGGGCGACATGCGACTTTCCTAGCGCGTTTAACAACTGATAATGGCGGCGATTCGTTTTGCGGTATTGCTGCTAACGAGTATGTTGCCATTTGTATTGATGAAAATGGACTTGCAACCGTTTATGGTGGTTATCCAACCTATCCTGACGCGGCTTATTTTATTCGAATGAATTGTTTTGGCGATCAACCAGAAGTTATACAACCGAATACACCGCTTACATGGAACACCAACAATGAGGCATTATTCGTATTTAAGGCAAATGCTACTGCTAACGGGCTAACTGCGTTCGACTTAACAAACTGGAATTCAGGCACTGGGGGCGTATGGGAAAATTGGAACATAAATGAAGGAGTCCTTTCAGAAAATGCTTCAGCGCATCCGAATTGTGCGAGCGGAATAAATAGCTTGGACAAGGAATTCTCCATATATCCAAACCCTACATCAGATTTCATTCACATTAGTAGTAATAAACTATCATTTGATTCAGTTAGGATTATTGATAGTAAGGGAGCAGTCATTAGTTCTTTGACAAGCTCACCCATTTCCGTTGAGCACCTTGAAACAGGTTTGTATACATTAGAAATCATCTCTAAAGGCTTTATTCGAAGGCGAATAGTGGCTATCCATAATTAACTGGTTTCAAACCCATCGTCAGTCCTTACAAATGTGGAACAAAGCGATATTTTTATTCACATTCATTCGAAAATTGAATTGTATATTGTAAATTTGTGAGTCAAACACCGTACACATGAAAAATTATTACATCTTCTTTTTAACCGCTTTCTTATTCATTGGTTGCTCCTCTGAAGATACGCAAGGCGATGAAGGAGATACCATACAAAAAGAGGATCAAGTAAAGCCTGCACTTGAGGAATTACTGGCGAATCGATGGGTATATAAAGAACGTGTGAACAATGAAGGGACAAAGCGCATAGAATTTGGAGACGAAAATTCTGAGCGCATCATCAAACTTGAACCTAATGGTCATTTTATGATTTATGATTCGATTATCAATCAAGAAATGATTAATTCTGGAGTTCCGCGAATCGCTAAAAAATCGACGGGTCAATGGGAGATTCTTGACAACAAACTTATTCTGAACCACATAGAGAACGATACCATCAAAAAAGAAGAACTTTCCATTGATAAAATAGAGAATCGAGAATTAGTCACCTCTACAAAGAATCGAGAAAAAGTCACCTATTACGCATTGGATTAGTTGAAACTTATTCGTTTTGCATGTTTGCGAGACGGTTATCATGATACTTATCTACTGTAACCCCTGAAATCATTGCAAGTAAAACATATCCAGCAATGAAATACACCCCCATGAGTAACGAACTGTTGGTGTCAACCCCCGTGCTTAGCCCATCAAAAGTGAAGTAGGTTAAAAAAATAGAAACAACCATCACATCGAGCATACTAAACTTTGTTAAGAAGCCAATACCATTTCGCAACCTATTCATCCTTTTTGCCGGAGAAAACAAAAAGATGAAGGAAGCCATCAATTTAACAAAAGGAACCAAAAAAGAAAAAACACCTACAATTAATGCTATGGGATAATTCCCTGTTCCCCAAAGCACTCTCAGCACATCGAATAATCCCTTATTCTCATAAAAAAAGTACATTTTGTCCGGGTAAACTTTGTGCCATTTGTATTGCTCTCCTTCAAATTCGGGTAATAGGTCTTCCAAATAGTCAGCAGAAGTTGATCCCACAAATGGAATTTTGGCCACTGCTTGCTGAATATCTGATAACAATGCAGCTGCATCAACCTCTACTTTAATTTCCAAATTTTCCTTGTAAGCTTCCAATTCCAATAAGGGGGTAAAAATACCAGTAACCAATAATATTAAAGAAACCGTAAGAAGCCCCATAGACGCTCCGAACCAGCGATTCGACTTCCAATAGTACAACCACAATAGCACGAGAACGAGGCCATTAAAAAGCAGCAAAACTACGACCCAATTCAATGCTATTCCGTAATAATGATCCGCCATTTTTAAATCATGCTGATATTCGGCATACTTATTCTCCCAAACCCAATCACCGTAAAGCGGAATGGCCTCTTCCACATCGAGTAATCGTTCGTTGAAATTCAATAATGCAATAATATTGTTCTTTTCAGCCTTGAAATGTTGTGTGTTCTCTCTAATTTTAACGATTAGAACTATTGAAGCCAAAAAGGCGAACATACAAATCACCACCGCAGGTATTTTCTTAAAATTTCTCATCTATGAATAAGTTAAAAACGAAGTTAAACAATCTAAACAGTGGTGTGAAATTTATCTTTCGAATTATTTACCCTGTATTATTATATACCTTAATGTATTTCGCAGGGGTGCGTTTTTTAAACTTTTTCCCCCAACTTATTCAACTCATCTTTCTGTTGATTTGGGGAGGTCTCGAATGGTACTTTTTTCTCTCGAATCGGAAAGAGTAATCACTTATCTTTTGTGGAAACCTCATCCCTCTTCTTGTGTATTCGTTTAGACCAAGAGCGTCCAATAACCAACAAAATCACAAACGCGAAGAAAATAGCAATTCCCGTCTTAGAAGACCAAAGACTTTGACTCGGACCTGTTTCAACCGATACGTTTTGTGGGGATTGTCCGTATACAATGATCAGCGAACACCAAAAGAATGTGAGCATTAGAAATTTCATACCCTAAAATTAGTCATAATTTGGTAGACTTAAAAAAGTACCTTCTGAAGTTCAACACATCAAACTTCAGGCGGAACTGTTTCCACAACTATTACCGTAACAGAGACGAACAACGGAATGTCGTCCTCAAATACGACCATTGGATCATCATCAACTTCAACTCAAACGGGTGGTATGACAAATCCGAAGGGTAATATTGGAACTGTAAAACCTACAACAACGAATACTACAAACTACAATTGGATCAAAGGTTATGACGGTGCGATTGGGTGTTATAACAGTAGATTGGTGAATGCAGAAGAAATAATCAAAGCGGCAGTAAACGAATCTTTTTCAGAAGATCGCATGAACGTTGTTCAACAGGCATCGATAGGAAAATGCTTTACCGTAGAACAGGTTTCACAAATTTCTAGCGTATTTACTTTTGAAGAAGACAAACTTGACTTTGTCAAATGGGCATACGATTCAACTTACGACATTGATAATTTTTATAAACTCTATGCAGTATTTACATTTAGTGATTCGAAAAATGAATTGAACGAATTCCTTAAAACAAAATAATCCAACAAAAAAAGCGACCTGGCCAGGTCGCTTTTTTTAATTCAAATGAACGAGTATCGCTCGATTTCTTTTTTGTTGGTACTCAATACTTTTTGAATAATTCAAAATATTCGCAAGCACTGATTTGGAGGGGCTCATTT
>Ga0181574_10001368_pt1 | contig 22798 bp, 23 predicted proteins | sample 101ome_24_FD_145600 | JGI IMG/M metagenome (GOLD analysis project Ga0181574, IMG submission 145600) | Coastal salt marsh microbial communities from the Groves Creek Marsh, Skidaway Island, Georgia - 101410AT metaG (spades assembly) | ecosystem: Environmental > Aquatic > Marine > Intertidal zone... | reverse complement strand
GTCAACATAACCAAACACTCACTTTATTTTTACGGTCGGCGAAAAAACGACTGAGCATAGCATATGGCAGTAGATTTGTTATTGGGCCTCCAGTGGGGGGATGAAGGAAAAGGAAAAATCGTCGACGTATTGACGAAGGATTATGACATCATCGCACGTTTTCAGGGCGGACCAAATGCAGGACACACCCTGGAATTTGACGGCATTAAGCACGTCTTGCACACCATACCCAGTGGAATTTTTCATCCCAAAGCCTTAAATCTTGTGGGCAATGGCGTGGTGATCGACCCCGTCATTTTCAAACGTGAATTAGACAATCTAGCGCCCTTTGGCATCGAGGTCAACAAAAAACTCCTGATTTCCAGAAAAGCACACCTTATTTTACCAACCCACCGCTTACTCGACGCAGCAAGCGAGGCGGCTAAAGGCAAAGCGAAAATCGGATCGACACTAAAAGGGATTGGGCCCACTTACATGGATAAAACAGGGCGAAATGGCATTCGGGTCGGAGATATAGAATTGCCAAAATGGAAAAAGAAGTATCGCGCTCTGGCCAATAAACACGAAGCCATGATCGCTTCGTACAAGGTTGACATTCAATATAATTTAGCCGAGCTTGAAAAGGATTTTTTCGAGGCCATAGAAACGCTTAAAACCCTCCAATTCATCGACAGCGAAGCCTTCCTATTCCAAGCCATGGATGAGGGTAAAAGCATTTTAGCTGAGGGCGCACAGGGCTCATTGTTGGACATTGATTTTGGCACATATCCATTCGTCACCTCATCCAACACAACCGCCGCGGGAGCATGTACAGGTCTGGGAGTCGCGCCAAATAAAATCAAGGAAGTCTTTGGAATATTCAAAGCCTACACCACTCGAGTTGGTAGCGGTCCATTCCCCACAGAACTGTTCGATGAAGTCGGGGCAACCATGGGACGTGTGGGCAATGAATTCGGTGCCACAACAGGTCGTCCACGTCGATGTGGCTGGCTGGATCTTGTGGCCCTAAAATACGCCGTGTCGATTAATGGAGTCACCCAACTCATGATGATGAAAGGCGATGTATTGAGCGGTTTCAAGACCTTAAAAGTCTGCACCGCTTATCAGTATCAGGGAGAAACCATCACCCATTTTCCTTATGACATTGATCCAGAACTGGTCAAACCCGTGTATACGGAACTCCCTGGCTGGAAAGAAGATCTTACCCGTATGACGCAGGCCGAGGAACTGCCCAAGGAATTGATTGGCTACATTGATTTTCTCGAAGCAGAACTCAAGGTCCCGATTAAAATCGTGTCTGTAGGTCCAGATCGAAAACAAACCATTTTGCGGTAGTCTGCAAATTAGTTTCTATTTTCGTCACCATATGTGGCTCAATAAGTTATCTAAAAACCTGTTGTTTTTACTAGGATGTCTGGGAATGACTTTGGTCAGTATTGCCCAAACAGCACCTGGAGCGCAATCGAGCGCTGCACAATCCATCGATTCCCTTGACACGGCGCCAAAAAAAACGAGTCAAGTTCAGGTCACCTCCGGTTATTTTGAAAAAAAACCAGAATATCCTGAGGCAGTAATTTATTCCAGGGACGCCAATGGTCCGGTTCATATCGTTCATGACGGTGTTGATATGTGGTGCGATCAAGCGTTGGTGTATTTCAAAGAGAATTTTGTAAAAGCCTATGGAAAGGTGCTGGTAAAACAGGGGGATACCATTGAAATGCGCAGTAATTACGGTGAGTACAACGGTAATACATCCATGGCCTTTGCTGCTGGTGCGGTTAACCTCAAAGAACCAAGTTCGAGTTTGGAGTCGGACACCCTGTATTTTGATCGAATGAAACAAGAGGCCTATTACAGAAGTGGTGGCCTTGTTCGTGACACCAGTAGCGTACTAACCAGTCGTCGGGGCAGACTCTTTACCGAAACGAAAAAATACGAATTCTCAGGGCAGGTGGTAATCGAAAACCCAGAATATACCGTGCGGTCTCCCCGACTGGACTTTTATTCTGAATCTGGCTTGGCCTACCTCTATGGGACCTCTACCATTGAAAGCCCGAGCAGCACCATATACTGCGATCGCGGTTATTACAACACGCGAAGCAATAAAGGTCATTTTGTCAAGAATTCACGAGTCGATTACAATCAGAGAATCCTTTACGGAGACAGCATTTATTTTGATCGTGCACAAGGCTTTGCCTCTGCAACGAATAACATTAAACTCATTGACTCCGCGAATCAAATGGTCGTTCGTGGACATTATGCCGAGGTTTTTAAGCAAAAGGATTCGGTTTACATCACCAATCGAGCGGTCGCTGTCAGTGTTCAAGAACAGGACTCGGTCTACATTCACGCTGACACGCTCAGAGTCACGGGTCCCTCGGAGCAAAGAATGATTAAAGGGTTTTACGGTGCCCGTATGTTCAAACCAGGGAAATCCATTGAGGATCGCACAAGCGGACGCTGTGACTCAATTGTGGTTTTGCAAGAACTTGGCTTGACAAAGATGATTGGTCGACCAGTACTTTGGACGGGAGATCAACAAATAACGGGAGACACCATTCATTTGATCCAAGATTTAGAAAGGGATGAATTGGACTCGTTAAAGGTTTACGACAATGCTTTTATGATTCAGGAAGATGTAGAGGGTTATAATCAAGTCAAAGGGGCGCAACTCGTGGGTCTTTTTACGGAGAACAAATTGGATACCATTGACGTGATTAAAAACAGTCAAGTGGTCTATTACAGCCGAGACGATAAGCAGGAGTTAGTCGGCATCAACAATACCGTAGCCAGCTCCATGCAGCTTTACGTCAGGCAAAATAAAATAAAGGGGATACGGTTCATCAATAAGGTGCCCGGTAAAGTTTATCCGCCTTCAGAATTTCCTGAAAACGCTAGAATTTTACCTGGTTTTATATGGCGCGGTGACGAACGACTATTTTTTCAAGAGGATTTATTTCAAGGCAAGACCTTTCCGCCACTTAAACCGATTCGAGGGATCGAGTTACCAGATGCGCTAATTTTGCCCGATGAGACCGCAAAACAATAAGGCCAAATTAAATTAGCGAAACAACAGCATGTCACGCCAGAAGTAAACCATGGATCAAAAACTCGATTTTTTAAAATATCAGGCCCAAACCACCACACACCCGCTTGGGCTCTCGGTGGCAAAAGCCAGGGGATGTTATGTCTATGACACCGATGGTAACGAATATTTGGATTTTGTAGCTGGAGTTTCTGCCGTCAGTGTGGGGCATTCTCATCCTGAGGTCGTTAAGGCAGTACAAGATCAAGCGGCAAGTTATATGCACGTGATGGTCTATGGCGAATACGTTCAAAGCCCCGCTGTAGAACTATGCAAACAACTGGCCGAACACCTACCGGATTCTCTTGAGGCTACCTATTTGGTCAACAGCGGTACCGAAGCCATTGAAGCGGCCCTTAAATTGGCCCGTGTCTGGACCAAGCGCCAAAAAATACTCTTCGGAAAAAAAGCCTATCACGGAAACACCATGGGGGCCATGAGCGTGATGGATTATCCCGAGCGCACTGAGCCCTTTGGGCCTTTGATTCCAGAGACTCAAGCCATACCCTTTAATGAGGATGAGTCCCTAGACCAAATTGATGAGCAAACTGCAGCCGTAATCTTAGAGACCATTCAAGGTGGGGCCGGATTCATCGTTCCTGATCCTGATTACCTCAAAAAACTCAAAGCCCGCTGCGAAGCCGTGGGTGCATTGCTGATATTGGATGAGATTCAACCTGGCTTTGGCCGGACCGGGCGCTTGTTTGGTTTTGAACACTTTGACGTGGTTCCGGATATCTTGGTCATTGGCAAAGGTATGGGGGGCGGCATGCCTATAGGCGCCTTAACGGCCTCAAAACAAATGTTGGACACCTTTGCCACCAAGCCAAAACTGGGTCACATCACGACCTTTGGGGGACATCCAGTAATCGCAGCCGCCGCACTTGCCACCTTCAAGATCATTACGGCTCCAGGATTCATGAATGCCATTAAGGCTAAAGAGCAAATCTTCCGTCAATCCCTGCAGCATCCTAAAATTAAAGAAGTCCGCGGTATGGGCTTAATGCTCGCACTGATTTTTGAGGACCCTAAAATGGCCGATCAGCTCGTGTTAAAATGTGCCGAACGAGGCCTAATTTTATTTTGGCTACTGTATGAGCCAAGAGCAGTAAGGATCACCCCTCCCCTGACCATTTCTGACTCAGAAATCAAAAAAGGCTGCCGCGTCATTCGCGAGGTTTTGGATGAAATCTAATCGGGTTTTTTGACCCACAATGTGCCGTGGTCTTAAGGCGTGTTGATAATCTTGTTAAAAAGTAAGGCCATAATTTGAACCCCATTCTCAAAGGGTCGCTTATATTTAGAGTAGCGAACTGTTAAATGCCATCCATGCACCTAGGCCCTGAAGAGCATAACAACTTCTCTCTGACGCGTTTTGAATCCATGCTTCAAACCAATGACGTCTACTTTTTTGACTCCGAGGAATTTGAGAACATCATCCACCATTACTTAGAACGAGGCAAAATGGCTTTGGCCAAAAAAGCCACAAAACTTGGACTTGAACAACATCCAAGCTCGACCAACTTAAAACTGTTCGAGGTAGAGATGTACATTTTTGAAAACGATTTGGACAAAGCCGAAAAATTGTTGGACGAATTGCATCTCTTAGAACAATTCAACGAGGAGATTTTTATTCAAAAGGCTAATGTTTTATCTCGAAAAGATGAGCATCAACAAGCCATTAAACTTCTCCAGCAGGCTCTTGAACTCACAGAAGAACCCCTTGAAATACGCTCTCTAATCGGTATGGAATTTTTGTTTTTGGAAGACTACGAAAATGCCAAAGTATATTTCATGCAGTGCGTCGAGCACGACACCGAGGACTATTCTGCCTTGTACAATGTGGTTTATTGTTTTGAATTTCTTCAGCAACACGAGGAGGCCATAGCCTATCTCAACGACTTTTTGAATGCTCACCCATACTGCGAAGTGGCTTGGCATCAAATCGGTAAGCAGTATTACCAACTCAAAGACTTCAATAAAGCTTTGGCGGCCTTTGATTTTGCCATCATTAGTGACGATCGATTTATCGGTGCCTATCTCGAGAAAGGTAAAGTTTTGGAAAAATTAAAGAAGTACGAAGAGGCCATGGACAGTTATATGACCACATTGGGCTTGGACGACCCTACTTCTTTTGCTCTGCTTCGCATTGGTAAGTGTTACGAAAAGTTAGGCAATGAGGAAATGGCTCTTCAATTTTATAATAAATGCGTCTCCGAAGACGCCTTACTCGATAAGGCTTGGATTGCCATTACTGACTTTTATCTGAAGAAAAAGGATTACCAAAAAGCTCTGTATTACATTGAAAAAGCCGTGGGTATTGATTCAGATAACGTATTGTATTGGAAGCGCTACGCTAAAATCCACAAGAAACTTCAGAATTTTGAAGAAGCCGAACACGGATATCGACGCACCATTGAATTGGGTAATTATGAAATCGATACATGGCTCTCGCGCTGCGATATACTCATTCAACTCGGCGAGTACGATGCAGCGCGTAATAATTTACTGCAGGCCTCCGAGTTTTACCCTGAGCATCCAGAAATTGAATTTCGACTGGCAGGTCTTTGCTTCATGCTTCAAGAAACCCATAAAGCACAATTCCACCTAGTCAATGCGCTTCATTTAGATACCGAGTTTGTGATGATCCTGGAAATCTTGTTCCCGGAAGTATACCGCCTAAAGTTGGTGCAAGAATTAATCCAAAATCATCAAAAGCCTTCGGTATAATTGTATTATTTTTGAGGGTTAACCTCAATTAAATGCAAGCTTCAAAACCCAGTTTTTCCCTATTTTTCAAGGGTGTTGCTATGGGTGCTGCTGACGCGGTTCCCGGCGTATCCGGGGGTACTATCGCCTTCATTTCTGGAATTTATCCTGAGCTGATTCGCACCATATCAGGGCTTAACATGAACCTAATAACCATTTTGAGGAAGGAGGGTTTTAAAGCATTCTGGAGTGCTGCAAATGGTCCGTTTTTAATCACACTCATCGCGGGTATCTTGACGAGCTTCATCAGCCTGATGCGTCTGGCAAAATACTTGATCGAACAACATCCCATATGGATTTGGTCCTTTTTCTTTGGGTTGATCACTGCGAGTGTCATTTATATGGCCAAGCAAGTGAGTGAGTGGCATGCCACGCGTTGGTTGTCGTTCATTATTGGTGCAGCCATAGCCTTTTGGATCACACAACTCCCAAGTTTCGGGGGGTTAGACCAAGCCTGGTTTTTGTTCATCTCTGGAGCTTTAGCCATTTGTGCCATGATTTTACCCGGTATATCAGGATCATTCATTTTGGTCATGCTCGGCGCCTACAAGACCTTGAGTGATGCATTACACGATTTTGACCTCCAAAAGTTGTTGCTGTTTATTTCAGGGGCACTTGTTGGATTATTGAGTTTTAGTCGCGTTTTACGCTGGCTGTTTACACGTTATCAGGATTCTACCTTGGCCTTGTTAACGGGTTTCGTATTGGGGAGTCTCAATAAAATTTGGCCCTGGAAGTCCACCTCGGAAGTATTGAATCGCTCTACAGGTCTGAGTGAACAAATGAGCCAACAATTCGATTACGGCACGCTTAGCGTGGCACAGCGCATCACCCAAGACTTCGATTCGTTCAAGGCTGTAAAAGAAATCAGCATCCTTCCGGATCAGTACGCCTTGATCAACCAAGGCATCAATGCGGAGCTCATTCCGGCCATCAGCATGATGGTGCTCGGATTCATCGTGTTGTTTTCATTAGAGTATTTGGGGCGTCAAAACCAATCAACATGAACACCCAAAGAACCCTGAGCGATCGACTGTGGCTTATCGTAAAAGGCATCGCCATGGGTGCAGCCAACAAAGTTCCTGGGGTCTCAGGGGGAGTCATCGCTTTTGTCGCAGGATTCTATGAGGAGTTCATTTACAGTTTGCAAAAGATCAATAACAATGCCTTTAAAGTCCTGTTTCGACATGGCTTTAAAGCCTTCTTTCAACAAGTCAACGGTGGCTTTTTGTCCCTGCTGATTACGGGTATGATCATTAGTTATTTCAGTGTCTCTCAATTATTGGATTACGCACTGGTACATTATGAGCTGTATGTTTGGAGTGGATTTTTTGGTATGATCATCGGATCGATCTATTACATCGCCAAAGATTTTGGCACTTGGCGACCAAATCACCGCATTTATTTGCTTATTGGGGCTCTAGTGGGCTTGGGCATTAGTTTTTTGGAGCCTGCCAGAGAAAACGATCAGCTGTTGTTTGTCTTTTTCTGCGGTATCATTAGCGTTTCAGGAATGACACTCCCGGGGCTTTCCGGGTCCTTCATTTTGATGTTGCTCGGCAACTATGTGCTGCTCCTTGTGGATTCGGTCAATGCATTATTTGAATTTTTATCGTTTCTTTTTAGTGGCCAAATGACAGTAGAAATCGCCACCGAACTTTGGCCAATGATTAAGATACTTAGCGTTTTTTCAATGGGGTCCCTATTTGGACTTGTATTTTTTTCACATGTTTTAGCCGCCATTCTCAAGTCTTATAAAAAACAAACCTATGCCGTGATTATCGGGTTTATCACGGGATCTTTGGGCGTGGTCTGGCCTTGGAAACTAAAAATATACGCCACTGATTTAAGTGGCGCCATTCTGACCGATGCCAAAGGGCGGGACATTGTCCAGGATTTTGATCGATTTCTTCCTGACCTTAGCTCGGGTCAGACTTACTGGGCCCTGGCCTATATCCTTTTGGGTGTCGCTATCGTTGTACTGCTTGAGTGGCTGAACAAAAACAAAAAAACCCAAACCTATGGCTAGATACGGATTGGTCGGACACAACATTGACTACTCGTTTTCCCGAGGGTTTTTCAACGCTAAATTCAAGCGGGAAGGACGCGCAGACCAGTACGAGAATTTTGATTTGTCAAGCATCGAACAATTGGATGATTTTCTGGCCAATCAATCAGATTTGAAGGGGTTTAACGTAACCATTCCTTACAAAGAGGCCATCATCCCTTTTTTGAATGAATTATCGTCTACAGCACAGGAAATAGGGGCGGTAAATACCGTGGTGATTAAAAAGGATGGTGCCCTTATCGGACATAATACAGATCATTTAGGGTTTTCTAAATCCCTTCTGAATTGGGGGCTGCCTGATCATAAAAAAGCCATGGTCCTAGGGACTGGAGGCGCCGCAAAGGCCGTGAATTTCGCTCTGCGTGAGTTGGGGTTTGAAATTTTGCAAGTGTCGCGAAATGCGGGGTCATCTAAAATGACTCGTGCCCAAAGCGATCCACCCCATAAAATCCTCACCTACAAGGAGTTGACTCCAGAGATCATGGCACAACACCTGTTGATTGTGAACTGTACACCCCTTGGGACCTTTCCCAATGTGGATCAGGCGCCGGATGTATCTTTTTCGGCAATTGGGCCACAGCACGCGCTCTACGACTTAATTTACAACCCTGAGTTCAGTCTATTTTTAACCAGAGGCAAGCAATCCGGTGCCCGAGTAAAAAATGGGTTGGAAATGCTCGAAATTCAGGCCATCGAAGCATGGGACCTGTGGCAAAAGGACCTTTAATTTCCAAAAAACCAAGAGCGAGTTTTATATTGAACACGGAGTTAGTATATTGCCGCACATTTTGACCCTAAACATTGAAACAGATGTCAGACCTAAACCAAGCTAGCGAGGCCACTCAAGCCATCGATCAACCGATGGACAATACCAAAATAAATCAATCCGAGACCAATGCTGTCTCAGAGCGTCCTTTTGAGGATTTAGCCCAAGCAGACATGAATATCGAGGCCCTACTCGAGGCCTTTAAAGGGCTTTTGGACAATGAAGACAACATCCCTGAAATCGCGCCAAAAATTAACGCCCTTAGCGAACATATTGAAGCCCATTTCAAGCAAATTAATGCACCACAAAAGCAGCAAAATGAAACGGCTCAACCCATAGAGCAAACGGCTGATTCCGATGAAGATTCGTCAGTGGAATCCAAAGACGATACCTTAGCCAGAAGATGGGAACAACTCTCTCGCAATTACAGAAGAAAAAGACGTAAATACTTTGAAGCGCGCAATAAAGATCTTCAAGAAAACTTGAAAAAACGACAATTGCTCATCGAATCATTCAAGGGTCTACTCAATCAGGAAGAGAACATCACCAATACTTTAAAAACCTTCAAGGCTCTACAACAAGAGTGGCACGAAGCAGGGCCAATCCCGAATAATGAATACGAACGTGTTTGGCAAACTTACCGACACCACGTGGAAAATTTCTACGATTACCTCAATTTAAACAGAGAGTTTCGGGATCTGGATTTCAAATACAACTATGACCAAAAAATGAGAATCATCCACCAAGCGCTGAATTTAGCGACTTTGGAAGATCAAAACCTAGCCTTCAAAGAACTTCAGAAACTTCACAAGATTTGGAAAGAAGACATTGGTCCAGTAGCCAAAGAACACCGTGAGCCGCTTTGGGAAAAATTCAGTGAAATCACCAAGATCATTCACGACAAGCGCCAGGAATTTTTTAAACAAAAAGATCGACATCAAGCGGAAAACCTGAGTAAAAAACAAGCGATCATAAAACGCATTCAAGAGCTGGCAGATACTACTGGAAACCAGCATAAAAACTGGCAAAAGGCAGCCAAAAAGGTTCAGAAATTACGCGATGAGTTCTTCGAGATTGGCGCCGTACCTAAAAAAGAAAACAAGGCCCTGTGGGCTGAGTTTAAAGAAACGACTCGAGCCTTTAATCAAGCCAAAAATGCCTTTTTTAAGGACCAAAAAAAGAGCCAAATGAACAATTTAAGGGCCAAAAAAGAATTAATCGCATTGGCCGAGGCCCATCAAATGGACGAGGACTTTAAAAAAGCAACCCCAATCATGAAAAAAATTCAATCAGATTGGCGCAGCATTGGTCCAGTCCCACATCGCGATAGCGATAGAATATGGACGCGGTTTAAGACGGCTTGCAACACCTATTTCGATCGTTTACACAGCCTTCAAAAACAGGAATCTGAATCCGAACTTAATGCCCTGTCTGCGAAAAAGGCCATCATGGATCAAATGACCGGGAAAAATAAGGCCAAGTTCCAATCTCAGGAGGAAGTCGAATCAATCGTTGTAAAGTGGCGTGAGGCGGGAAAATTACCCGTCAAACAACATAAATTGGCAGATGAATTTTTTGACAGTATAGCCAAGGCACTCGAGGCATGTGGCCAAACACCCGACGACGCCAAACTGCGGAGTTTTGAACTATATACGGGTGGTCTAGCAGCACAAAATCAGGATACACTGTTGAAACAACAAGGGCAACTGGTGGATCAAAACATCAAAAATTTAAAGGCCGAAATCAATCAGCTGGAAAACAACCTTGGCTTTTTTCAAAATTCCAAGGCAGACAATCCGCTCTTGTCAGAAGTCCATCAAAACATTGACAAGCACAAGCATAAGCTGGAGTTGTGGCAAGCCAAACGTCAATGGTTAAGGAATTTATAGATTTTTAGCCTGTTCCCAGTAAACATCCATCTCTTCCAAAGTCATGGATTTTAGGGTTTTGTTTTGTGCTTTGGCCTGTTGCTCGAGATATTTAAATCGCTTAATGAACTTTTTATTGGTTCGTTCGAGCGCCGCTTCAGGATCGAGCCCCAAAAATCGAGCATAATTGATCATTGAAAACAGCACATCACCAAATTCTGACTCAATGTCTTGTTTTTGACCTAAAGTGACTGCCTCGGAGAGCTCATCAAGTTCTTCTTTTACTTTATCAAAGACTTGTTCTGGGGCCTCCCAATCAAACCCAACCCCGGCGACCTTGTCCTGAATCCGATTGGCCTTGATGAGTGCAGGTAAAGCCTTGGGCACCCCAGAAAGAACGCTCTCTTTGCCTTCTTTTAGTTTAAGTTGTTCCCAATTTTTCTTGACCTCCTCTTCATCCGCTACCTCGAGGTCACCGTAGATATGAGGGTGCCGATTAATGAGCTTTTCGCTGATGGCATTGGCTACAGTGGCCATGTCAAAGGCCCCTGACTCACTGCCTATTTTGGCGTAAAAAAATACATGCAACAGTAAATCACCGAGCTCCCCTTCCATGGCTTTGTGATCCTTATCCAAAATGGCATCGGCTAACTCATAGGTTTCCTCGATGGTCAAATGTCTCAAGGACTCAAAGGTTTGTTTTCGATCCCAAGGACATTGCTCACGAAGCTCATCCATTATGGTCAAAAGTCGATCTAAAGCCTTGAGTTGCTCTTTGCGTGTGCTCATGGGTGTATGCGTGTCTTGATGGGTGTAAAAATATAAAACCTCAACCGATGGGCCGAGGTTTTTTAAAATATAAAAAGAAAATAAGGGCTTGTATTAAGCTTCAGAATTCGTCTCAGATTCGTCCTGAGTGGAAAAATCTGTCACGCCTTTACCGATCAATAAATTATACCATTGAACCACCTTTTTGATGTCGCTGGCGTAAACACGATCTTCATCATACTCAGGCAAAACATCAAAGAAAAATGCCTCCAATTCATCTTTTGAAGATTTATGGCTCAAGGCTGAAGCCCCGGATAAATGGTCAAAAATCTTTTGAAAGACTTCACCTAAAGGCATTTCCTCAGTCAACGTATAAATAGCGATCTCAGACAAAAGACTCACATTTTCGCGAGCGCTTACCGTAATTCTCTTTCCATCGATCAATGATGCCGCTAAAACGCCGGTGCGGGTTTGGGTAAGTACTTCATATAACCCGGGCTTACCGCCGACCGAAATGATTTTTTCTAAAGTCATGAATACAAATTTTTCAGGCGGCAAATATCAAGGACCCAATGGACTTTTCCAAATCCCTTAGCGCTTCTTTTTGGCCAGAGGATACTTCATCCGGTATTCGGCACGAATCAGACCTTTAGAGATCTGACCAAGTTTACTTTTGATCATTCGTTTTTTCAAAGCAGACAAGTGATCGGTAAACAGGACCCCCTCGATGTGATCGTATTCGTGTTGTATAATACGAGCGGCAATACCAGAGTAAACTTCCCTGTGTTCATTGAAATCAGCGTCGAAATAGCGTATGGTGATTTCGTCTTTTCGAAAGACATCTTCACGAATGTCTGGAATGCTCAAACAACCTTCATTAAATACCCACTCATCACCACGCTCTTCAAGAATTTCTGCATTGATAAAAACCTTTTTAAATTCACTCAATACCGCTCGATCTTCTTTACTGAGTTCCTGATCGTCCTCAAAAGGAGTGGCATCCACGATAAACAATCGGATGGGTTTGCCGATTTGAGGAGCAGCCAGTCCAATCCCCGAGGCCCCGTACATGGTTTCAAACATGTCGTCGATGAGTTGATTTAAATCTGGGAAATCCTGAGGGATGTCCGTCGCTTTTTTACGCAAAACTGGGTCACCGTAGGCCACTATTGGATAAATCATGATCGGGTTTTTAAATAGTCCTGTAAAATAATGGTGGCACTGATTTGATCAACCAATGCCTTGTTCTGTCTTTTCTTTTTTCTGACCCCTGCATCGATCATCGCACGCATGGCCAGCTTACTGGTAAACCGTTCATCAAAGCGCTCCACCTGCACTTTTGGACACCTGGATTGAAATTGTTCAATAAAGCTCAAAATGGCCGCTTCGACTTCTGAAGGATTGCCCATTTTTTGAACTGGTTTTCCCACCACTAGGGTCAGGAATTGTTCCTTTTGGAACAGTGCTTCCAGATAAGACAACACGTCCTGGGTGGGAACGGTCGTCAAACCCGAAGCGACGATGTTCAGGGGGTCCGTAATGGCAACACCCGTGCGCTTAGTTCCAAAATCAATGGCCACAATTCTGCCCATGAGCACAAAAATAAGTCTTTCCCAAATAGTAACCCAAATAGTTGGGACGAATTAAAGGGCTGAGTATCTTTGTACAAAATTCGCCAAATGAATCCATTACAAGTCATCATTGAACGTGCTTGGGAAGACCGAAATCTTCTCAGAGAATCGGATACCATTAACGCCATTCGAGAAGTGGTCGCTCAGTGCGATCGTGGTCTGCTTCGCTGTGCAGAGCCAACGCCTTCAGGATGGCAGGTGAATGAATGGGTCAAAAAGGCCATTGTACTTTATTTTCCAATACAACAGATGCGAACCCATGAGGTCGGCATTTTTGAATATCACGACAAAATCCCCTTGAAGTCAAATTTTGCTGAGCAAGGCGTTCGAGTGGTTCCGCATGCCATTGCACGACATGGTGCTTATTTGGCACCAAATGTCATTATGATGCCGTCTTATGTGAATATTGGAGCTCATGTAGGTGAAGGGACCATGGTAGATACCTGGGCCACAGTGGGCAGTTGTGCGCAAATCGGGTCAAACGTTCACCTAAGTGGTGGCGTAGGCATCGGGGGTGTTTTAGAACCGCTTCAAGCCGCCCCAGTCATCATCGAAGACGACGCCTTTATTGGATCAAGGTGTATCGTAGTCGAGGGGGTTCACGTAGAACGGGAGGCTGTTCTGGGGGCTAACGTCGTGCTCACCGCCTCGACAAAAATCATTGATGTGACTGGAAAGGAGCCCAAGGAAATGCGCGGACGCGTGCCCGCCGCCAGTGTGGTAATTCCCGGCAGTTACACCAAATCCTTTCCGGCCGGTGATTATCAGGTACCTTGTGCTTTGATCATAGGAAAAAGAAAGCCCTCTACGGACAAAAAAACTTCTTTAAACGAGGCCTTGAGAACCTATGATGTAGCCGTTTAGTCCTTGATTTGGGTCAAACCATAATCGGTCCAAACCCGATTTTCCTTTCGCGTAATGCTGCGAATGGCGCGGTTTTTATCTATGGAAGCCTGATTTTTATAGCCTCTAGGGTGGTCTAAATGAATGCAAATCGCACTGTAACGAATCTGCTTGCTCTTCAAGCCATAGTTCATTAGACGCTCTCCGAGTTCTCGGTCTTGTCCGCCGTATTGCATGCGCTGATCAAATCCATTAACGGCCAAAAGATCCGCTTTCCAACCCGAGGCATTGTGTCCATTCCAACTGGCATTCGTCGGGGTTATGGCATTTAAAACTTTAGCCAAAAACGGGCCCGCCGTGAGCTTTCTGAGTTTAAAAGTAGGCGATAAACCACGCGCCAGCAGCCACTGTTTATCAAAACAATCGCCTGAAGTAATGGTCGGTCGATCAATGGCTTCAGAAGTCTCCATAGGCAACATAAAATAACCGCCTGAAAGAAAATAGCCGGGCTCTCGATGATCGTAATGGACTTTGAGAAAATCCTTCCGAGGGATGCAATCGCCATCGCTCATCACCACATAGTCGCCGCGGCAAGCGGATAGAGCCTTATTCAGTATTCGTGATTTTTGAAAGCCCTCATCCTCCTGCCAAATATGCTGTACAGCAAAATCAACCTGCGCTGTAAAATCTCGAATGAACTGGGCCGTATCCGAGGTCGACCCATCATCGGCAATCACCAATTCAAAATCTCTAAATTCTTGTTGCGCGTAGCCCCACAGCACTTTTTTTAACCACTCCAAGGCGTTGTAAGTACTGATCACGACGGATATCTGAGGAGACTTCATGCCGCAAAGATACGCCAAAATAAGTACCTTAGTACGCTGTAAGGGAAAGTTCAATGAAGCCCAATAGCAGCATGAAAATTTTGGTCATACAGCAAAAAATGATTGGAGATGTTTTGATTTCCAGCCTCTTGTGCCAGCACCTGAAATTTTTGCATCCCCAGTCAGAAATTCATTACGCCATCCACAGCAACACCCAGGGGGTGGTCCAGCTGAATCCACACATTGACCGCTTAATCATCAGTACTCCAGACAAAAATGTTCAACAGTGGATCGCACTCATCAGGGCGCTTCGCAAAACCCAGTACGACTTAGTTGTGGACGCCTACGGTAAAGTCGAGAGCTTGATCATGTGCCGGTTTGCTCGGGCCAAAGCGATATATGGCCATAAAAAATGGTTCGGTCCAATGATTTACACCAAAACAAGCGTTCCCAGCCCAAAAGTCTACACTCAAGCGGGCAATGCCATCGAGGATCGATTAAGACTGATCTATCCTGAGGAGCAAATCGCTGAAAACGCCATGTTGTACCGTCCTCACATCCATATGAGTCAAGAGGAAACTCAGTGGGCCAAAAAATTACTCCAAACCAAGGGGCTAAATACAGGCGAAACTCTGATTATGGTGAGTGTTTTAGGTAGTGCTGAAGACAAATCTTTACCCAAATCTACCATGGCTGAGATTTTATCGGTTTTGGCACAAAGACCTAAAACCCAACTGCTGTTAAATTATTTGCCCAGCCAAAAAACAGAAGTTAATCGGATTTTATCACTGGTTCCGGCAGCCTTGATGCAAAAAATTCACCCAGAGGTTTACGGAAAAAGTCTGCGGCAATTTTTAGCCTTACTGAGTCAAGTCAATTGTCTGATTGGCAATGAAGGGGGTGCAGTCAACATGGCTAAAGCCCTGAACATACCTACATTTACCTTATTTTCACCGTGGATTCACAAGGCGGCGTGGAACAGTTATGACGACAGGGAAACCCATGTGGGGCTGCACTTAAAAGACTTTAAACCAGAGCGCTTCAAAGACAAAACGACCTTAGAGATACGTCAAGAATTTCAAGCTTTTTACCGAGACTTTAAACTGGATTTATTTTTGAATCAAATGATTGCGTTTTGCGATCGACATCAAGTCAAACCTCAAGATTGAAGTGGTCCGATAGCTGTTGCCATTGTAGTCCATTGAGGTCTTGATCCACATTTTCCTTTTTCAGCGAAAAAGTCTGAGTTCCCATGATCGGAATCGGCTCGGGCACCAGACGGTCACATCGTTTAACCGGGGTATTGTTGAGCAGTTCCATGGCTTTAAACCAGAGGTCGTCGGCCTTGGGCGCCAGAGACAGAAATAAATCTCTGTTGTTAAACTGAAGATTTAACGCCCCCACAGGATAAAGCACCCCTTTACCACCAATGGCCAAAAATGAATCGGAATTTTGATTCAACTCAGGGCGGTAAATCCACTGCTTATAGGGTTTGAGTTGACCATCTTCATTGCGTTGTATTGAACGTAGGTGCTGAGCGATCACGTGTTTGGGATACCTCTTGTGATCCGCGTACAAGACCTCTAGCCAATTGCGATGATACAAGAAATCATCATCACAGGTGACCACGACCCGATCAGGATGGGCCTCTAGCGTATGAATGAGCTTTTTATGAGAGCACTTAAGTGGTGTAAAATGTAGTTGAATTAAGGACCCACAAAGGCGCTGAACCCCATTTGGTATTTGAGATTCCATGTCCTGGTGCAACCACACCAAAATTCGTTCTGGCCGCACACTTTGGTCCAAAAGACTCCGTAAAACTAAAGCTAATTTTGGCAGTCGTGAGGGAATAACAGTCATCGAAACCACCACCGGAACCGCAGGCTTTGACTCCTCCAATAAACCTTGAGAAGACTTAAGGCTCAATCGCACCGAATGCCAAAGTGAAGCGGGAATTTCTTTGAGTTTCATGCCATGTTATTGTTTGCTGATTGTTTTTGTTATCACGGGCAGCATGGCTAACGCCAAAAAAACAGTTTCTTTTTTAAGCGTCTTTTTCGGTGAAATCGTTTTTGAAAATTTTCCGTTACTCGCCACATGTCTCTCTTTAGGGCATCCTCTGGCCACTGCGCAAGCCGCGCATAGACCTCACTCATTTGATCGGTCATGGTTTTAAGGGGGGTCAAACGGGCAAAATTTTGAATGCGTTGGGCACGATTTAAGTTTGTAAAAATCATGCGATTAAGATCCACTAAATAAAATACTGGGCGCTCCCCTTCCCAACAAATTAGGGTGTTGCCGGGTGAATGATCTTGAAACAATACGCCTTTTTCGTGAAGATCAAAGGTAAAGGCAGTAAACGCCTGGATCAACTCGGCTCTTTTGGGCAATTCAAGATCGTGAATCAAATCGCGAAAGGTGTAGGGTGCATCGAGGTGCAAACTCAAATAATAACTTCTATCGATGCCCAGCAGATTGCGCGTTTCCATAAAAGCCACCGGGGTTGGTGTTCCAATGTCCATCGAGCGAAGTTTTTGAGCATACATAAACGAGCGTTCGGCTTTTGATTTTCTCCAGTAGCGATAAACCCAACGATTGATCCAATTCGGGCGTTTGAATGACTTCACCGCAACAGAAATGCCCTTGAATTCCATCCGTTTAATCACGTTACGGTCTCCCGTGCCAATTAGGGGATCATGGCTTTGGTCAAAACCCTGAACCAATTCAATCAAAGATTGGCGGTGTGATTCAAATTCCTTAGCAATTACAACTCTGTCTAAGCTCAATGGGCCTGTTTATTGGATTGCCGTAAAATTAGCGATATTTTATTCAATCGGCTTTCTTTAGGGCGGGCAAAGAGCCAAGCGAATTTGATTATCTTTACCCAAAAACCAACACACCTTGGCGTCCACAGATAAAATTAGCGCTGTTGTCATTACCAAAAATGAAGGCCAAATCATTGAAAAATTTTTGGCTCAGCTGGATTTTGTCGATGAAGTCATCTTGGTGGATTCAAACAGTGAGGACGACACCCTGAGCAAAGCTCAAGCATTCAAAAAGGTCAAAAGCTTTACCAGAAACTTTGACAACTTCAGTGCTCAGAAAAATTTCGCCATTGAAAAGGCCACACATCCCTGGCTTCTGTTTTTTGATCCCGATGAAGAGATCACATCGCCCCTAAAGCAAGAAATCCTGGAGTGTGTTCATGGTGGAGACAAAGCCGCTTATTATGTGCGTCGTCAATTGTATTTCATGGGTAAAAAAATCAGGTATTCCGGCTTTCAAACCGATTGGGTTATCCGCTTGGGCAAGAAGTCCGCTTGTCGCTATAACGGTCGATTGGTCCACGAGACCATGAGCGTAGAGGGTGCCACAGGAAAATTGCGCTCGCGTCTGCCCCATCACACCTATAAGTCCATGAGTGATTATCTGGCTAAACTCGATCACTACAGCAGCCTTCAGGCCCAAATGGCCTTTGAGGCAGGAAAAAAAGCCCATCTGGGGCATCTCATTTGGCGACCTTGGTATCGGTTTTGGCATCAATATTTAGTGCGCGCTGGTATTTTGGACGGGATGGCGGGTTATGTCTTGGCGACCATTAACGCTCATTCGGTTTTCAAACGCTACGTGAAACTTTATTTACTTCAGCGCGGGTTAAAATAAATCACTTCTTTCAAATAGAGGCACGAGCACGGATCTAATCTGACCCCTTCAGGTACTGATCGACTCCTTTTTCAATGTGCGTAATGCGCTCCTTTATGGTCTTGAGTTCAAGGCCGTCATTTTGCGTTAAATTTGACTTGGAGCGAATTTTATGTGGAATGTGATAAACTAAAGCTCGGTGTTTCATGCGTTTTAATGCGCAGCCTGAATGAATCAATCTTCGGGCCAGATCAGAGTCCTCTCTCCCCCAACCCATAAAAGCTTCATTATAACCATTGACCCGAAAAAAGTCGCTACGCCAATAGGCCGTGTTGCACCCCCGAAATTTCTTTGAAAATTGACGGCGCTTTCTGTAAAAGCGACCCAATAACGGATAATGCAACCCCCGAAGTCCATTGCGGAGCCCTGGGTGAAATACCCGAAAATCGGTTGCTCTACTGCGCCATAGTTCTGATAAAAAGGCTTCTTTTATATTGACGCGGGTACCTGAAAGTAAAACTCCCGGCTCAGCAGCCCGAATGCAATCCCTTATGAAATGTGGGTGCAAAATACAATCTCCATCGACTTGGATAATGAAATCAGCGCTAGATTGAGCCACGGCCTTGTTTAAAATGACCGATTTGCGAAAGCCATCGTCCATATGCCATACGTGATGCACTTTGGTCGGAATTCTCGACACATACTCCTGAATCAGTTTTTTGGTCTCGACACCTGAACCATCGTCAGCGATCAAAACCTCATCTGGCATTTGACTTTGACGGCACAAACTCTTTAAGACCAAATCCAAAGATTCAGGCCAGTTATAGGTACTGATTAAAAGTGCTGTCCTCATGGAAATTGTTTTCGCTTTTCGCCCATTTAACCCTAACTTTACGCTAGAAACGAAAGTAATGAAAATTAAGCAGCTATTGGCGGGAATCATGCCCATTGTGGACGGGGATACGCGAAAAAAGCAAACCGCAAAAGCTGTTTTAAAAGGACCCATCACACACAACGGCGTCCTGAATATCCACCGCCATGATCCAAACAATGTTGGTGATTTTTACTGTGCTCCTCATCTTTATTTTCCCGAACTGCATCAAAAGGTCTTGGACATTGGCGAAATGCGCAAAACCAACCCCGTGGTGCGTCGACAGTGGGCCAAATCGGTACGCTCAAACGACTTAATTATTGGTGGAGGCGGCCTATTGAATTTACCCCATTTTCAGCAGCAAATGCAGCTATTCGCCGAGCTTGGAAGACTGGGCAAGAAAACAGTCCTTTGGGGCCCCGGGCATAATGATCCCGATTTTGAAGGGTTCAAACAACCAGCACAATATCAAGTTGATTTGAATTCTTTTGGGATGGTTGGACTTAGAGATTACAGTGCGCCAGGCACCTGGGTGCCATGCGTGAGTTGTCTGCACCCTATTTTTGATCAAAAAGTGGATGAAATCCACGAAGTCGGCGTGTTGTTGGGCAAAAAATCAGCGAACAATCCTCAAAGGTTACAGGCCCTGAACAACTTACCCGCCAGCCATAATGCCACAGACCTCAAGGCCATGGTCGAATTTATCGGTCAATGCAACACATTGATTACCGACAGTTATCACGCCATGTATTGGGCGTTGTTGATGGAACGAAAAGTAGTGGTCATTCCAACCACCACAAAATTCCTGGACTTTAAATATCCCGTACCGGTAAGCGATTTCAATAATTTTAAATCAGTTTTATCCAAGGCCGTGAGGTATACCGGAATTCTTGAAGAATGTCGTGACATCAATACGGCATATGCCAAAAAAGTATTTGATTACTTAGAAATTGAACCCTTAAATCCCTGAACCATTGAATAAAATGAATCCATCATCGGCCCTAAAACAAGAAATCAATCAGGCCTTGAATACACTCAAAAAAGGTGGGCTGATTCTCTATCCCACAGACACGGTCTGGGGCATCGGTTGTGATGCCACCAATGCCGAGGCCATAGAGCGCGTGTTTGAACTCAAACAACGCCCAGACGCCAAGGCTTTGATCTGTTTGGTCTCCGACTTTAAAATGCTCAATCAATACGTGGCAGATATTCCAGAGGTGGCCTACGATATTCTGAAGTACGCGTCTAAACCAACCACCATCATTTATGACAAACCCATTCGGGTCGCGCAAAATTTACTGGCAGATGACGAATCTTTGGCTGTAAGGGTCAGTCGGCACGATTTTTCAAAATCATTGATCAGAAAATTTAAGCGACCCATCGTTTCGACCTCAGCCAATTTAAGTGGTCAAACAACGCCTAAATCATTTCAAGAAATCGACCCTGCAATTTTGGCCGGCGTCGACTATGTCGTAAATTTGGAGCGCAATAAAAAGAACGGTCCGCCTTCGGCCATCATTAAGTTAAAAACCGACGGGACCGTGAAGATAATTCGTGACTGATGTCTGTGCTAAATCGCGCCTCTGAAGCTCTTAAACCCCCCATTTTCCAGACCGTGGCTCAGGTCGCCAAGGAATTGGAATTGGAGACTTACGTCATCGGTGGTTACGTGCGTGATGCACTGCTAAAAAGGGGCAATGCCAAAGACATTGATTTTGTGGCCATTGGTTCAGGCATTGAACTGGCCGAAGCCCTGGCGCAAAAACTGCCAAACAAACCTAAAGTACAGGTCTTTAAGAATTACGGTACCGCCATGCTAAAAACGAAAGGACTGACCCTCGAATTTGTGGGAGCCCGCAAGGAATCCTATGTTAAAGAGAGTAGAAATCCATCGGTGGCACCTGGCAGTTTGTCCGATGATCAAAACCGCAGGGACTTTACGGTTAACGCCCTCGCTCTAAGCTGTAATGAAGAAGATTTTGGCCGCTTGCTCGACCCCTTTGACGGACTGAATCACTTGGATCAAAAATTGCTCAAAACACCTCTTGATCCCGAAACCACGTTTAGCGATGACCCATTGCGAATGTTGCGGGCAGTTCGTTTTGCTGCACAATTAAATTTTACCATTGATGCCAAAACTTTAGCCGCCATTAAAAAAAACGCAGCACGCTTAAGTATCGTTTCTAGGGAGCGCGTGGTGGACGAAATGCACAAAATCTTGGCGTGCCCAGTGCCTTCTATTGGCTTGAGTCTGATGCATGAAACCGAGTTAATGGCCCATGTTTTTCCCGAATTGATGGCCCTTCAGGGTATCGAGGAAATCGAAGGGCAGCGGCACAAGGATAATTTTTGGCACACCCTAGAAGTGGTCGACAATATGGCCAAAACCAGTGATGATCTATGGTTGCGATGGGCGGCCTTGCTGCACGACATCGGCAAAGCCCCCACCAAACGCTTTGACCCAAAAATTGGATGGACTTTTCACGGTCATGAATACGTGGGCTCAAAAATGGTGTACAAATTATTCAAGCGCTTGAAAATGCCCCTAAATGAGAAAATGAAATTTGTTCAGAAAATGGTGGCTATGAGCTCAAGACCTATCGTGATCGCTCAAGAGGTAACGGACAGCGCGGTGCGACGATTACTTTTTGATGCAGGCCCAGATCTCGATGCACTAATGACGCTGTGCGAGGCCGACATCACCACTAAAAACCCGCGTCGCTACCGCCGATACCACGATAACTTTAAGCGCGTAAGGGAGAAGGTCGTAGAGGTTGAGCAACGCGATCACATAAGAAATTTTCAGCCACCCGTTAGCGGAGATGAAATAATGACAATTTTTGGACTCGGACCATCTCGGGAAATCGGCCTAATTAAAGACGCCATAAAGGAAGCGATACTCGAAGGAGAAATCCCAAATGAATACAAAGACGCAAAGGCATTTATGTTTGAAAAAGCCGCAGAGCTTGGGTTAAAACCAGTGGAATGAATTAATGAAGTCAGAGAATCAAATAAATACACCACCCATTATTGAAACCCAGAGGCTCATTCTGCGCCCATTTAACATGGACGACGCTGCTGCGGTGGTTCGTTTTGGCTCAGAAAATCGCACTCAAGAATTAACTGGAGATGTCGGTATTTATACCATAGAAAAAGCCGAAGAGATCATCAGCCAGGTCTGGCTAAAAGAATATGCCCAATATGGATACGCCCGTATGGCTGTAGTGGTCAAAGCGACGGATGAATTGATCGGTTTTTCTGGCTTAAAACACTTGCCTCAGTTGGAATTACCAGATCTTGGCTATCGATTTTTACCCGATTATTGGGGGCAAGGCATTGCCACCGAGGCCGGCGATGCCATCTTGGACTGGGGATTTAAATCATTCGAATTCAAAAAGGTCATGGCATTTTCCTTTGCCTTTAATTTTGGCTCCATGGGGGTCTTGCGAAAATTGGGATTTAATTACATCAAACACGCCCCATTTCCAGGGGAAAATGGAAGCGGATTAAACTGGTATGAACGCTATAGAAATGATGATGAAAGAGCGAGAAACAAGGATTCATAAATCGGTGATATACTGGCTGCTTAGCGGCTGTTTTTTAATTTTTATCATGGTGATTGTCGGCGGCATAACCCGACTGACTCACTCTGGCTTGTCAATT
>Ga0181574_10001354_pt1 | contig 22898 bp, 12 predicted proteins | sample 101ome_24_FD_145600 | JGI IMG/M metagenome (GOLD analysis project Ga0181574, IMG submission 145600) | Coastal salt marsh microbial communities from the Groves Creek Marsh, Skidaway Island, Georgia - 101410AT metaG (spades assembly) | ecosystem: Environmental > Aquatic > Marine > Intertidal zone... | reverse complement strand
AGCAATCAAACCAACAGACCATGTTCCTTCTCCAGGGAATCCTGGGACACCTTTAGCGGTGAAAACGTCTGGGTTTTGATCTGCATCTGTTCCACCTGCAGCGATATCAATATGTGTATTCGCTGAATCTGTTCGGTCAAACATGAACCACTCCCAATAGATTGCGCCATTGGTTGATAGGTCAGTCAATGTGAACTGATTAAATATCTCAACTTTGTTCGCGCTTGACACGAAGTCTGCTACCGGAGGAGCAGTTGGAGTTACAATCTGCACACACTTTACAGTAGAGTCAGAACCAACACAGTTGTCAGAACGCAACTCAACACAGTATCTTCCATCTGTGTTAAACTTGTGTGAAGCATCTGTAGTTGTGTACTCAACAGAACCATCGTCTCCGATGTCCCAACCGTGGTAAGTGTAACCTTTTTGGTTAGCGTTAACCATGTTCACTTTAGTCTTCACGAAAGCAGTATCTGGCATAAAGAATCCAGCTTGAACTGTTTTTGAGTTTGAAAGTGTCACGATAAAATCTTCAGTCTCTCCGTAGTAAGGATTACCTGTGCTCTCCTCACAAGACTGGCCAGAAGTCCAAGCTCTTGTGTATGAAGCAGACGATCTCAAACGAATACGAGAAACACCAGATCCAGTTGCGCCACAAGGAATTGAGAATTTGTACTCCTTAGCTTGTGGAAGTGTTCCAGACATGGTACGGTTCTGAGCACAAGGAGGCTTTACGTTTCCAAGGAACTCACCAGCATCTTGGAAATCACCATCTCGGTTCAAGTCAACCCAAACACCTACGTTCATGTCGCCGTAGCAACAGTAGTTGTGTCCGTTCATCCAGATACTAAACTCACTACCGTAAGCCAGTTGGAATCCAGGTGTCTGATTCATTACGTTAAAGTATGCACCATAACGCGTTCTGTTTGTTCTGTCTTGGCATCCATCTGGAGCCTTGCTGTGCAGAACGTTTCCGCCCTGAACAAATGTTACTTCTTCAATCGCTGCGTAGCGATATGCGGTACTATTGTAAGCGCAGCCAAAATAGTGGTTAGACTCACAATAAGTCTGACCTTGAGCCGCACTTCCAAAACCTGCTGCAGCCAACAGCATAAGCAGCTTACCCGAAGTACGGTAAACTACCTTTTTCAAATTTGTAAAAGTGTTCTTCATAAAATAATTACTAATGTCCTACTAAAACTTGTTAGGTATAAGGACGCCAAAGTTAGGAAATCCTCATGTTCTAGACACGGAATTCGGTTAGAGGTTCCAAAAAAACTTCATGTATTCTTAATGTTTATTTTCACTTATCTGAATATCAGGGACTTATCACTTTGTTGTGACATATTTATGACACTTCATTTAACTTCTCCACACTAATCTCGTCACTGCTGACGGTGTTTTTCGCTGGTCTATATTTGAATTTCCATGTCGCACAAGAACAAACTCAACCCAAAACAACAGTTGGCGGTTAACCAAATTGAAGGTGCCGTAATGGTAATTGCCGGACCAGGAACCGGGAAGACTCAAATCTTGGCACACCGCATTGCCCAAATCCTGCAAGAAACAGACTCGGCTGCTCACAACATACTATGTCTCACCTACACAGAAGCGGGCACAATTGCAATGCGACAACGTCTGGTGTCTCTGATTGGAAGCGAGGGTCACCGGGTTGCAATACACACGTTCCATAGCTTTTGCAATAAAGTAATCCAGGAGAATCTCGAGTATTTCAACTACAGAGACCTTGAACCAATTACTGAACTGGAAAAAATTGAACTGATTACTTCTTTGGCTACCGAACTATCTGAAGACCACCCGCTCAAAAAGATGAAAGGGAATGTTCGCCATATAGTAAGCAGCTTCAGTGCCTTGTTTGATTGGATGAAAAGTGAAAACATACAACCCTCTTGGGTGGACGATCAAATCAACCAAAAAAAGCAATCCATCTTAGAAAGTGAAGACTACCGATATAAACGAGCCTACAAAGAGTTCAAAAAAGGTGACATCAAACAAAATCAAGTAGACATTGCATTTAAGAAGCTCGACGATTTATCCGCCGCCGCTCAACTATACCCCAACTATTGTTCCAAACTAGAGCAGGCAAAGCGATATGACTATGCCGATATGATATTATGGGCCATAGAGTTGTTTTCAACAAATGAATCGGTACTTAGGAATTACCAAGAGATCTACCAATATGTGCTTGTAGACGAATATCAAGACACAAGCGGATCTCAAAACGCGGTACTACGTGCATTAATTAACTACTGGGAAAATCCAAACGTCTTTGTTGTAGGAGACGACGATCAGAGCATCTACAAATTCCAAGGCGCTGAAATAAAGAACGTGCTGGGATTCTTAACCGACTTTAGCCAACATCTTACGCCAATAGTGCTCGATTTCAACTACCGATCCACTCAGAAAATATTGAATGTGTCGAAGGCATTAATTGAAAACAATTCGGAGCGACTCATCAATTACATCCCACATTTGGAGAAAAATCTCCAAGCACAGCGTCAAGATCTTGACCGTGAGACTCCAGTGCGTATTGCGCAATTTGACCATCCCGTGCACGAGGCGTTATGGATTCATCAAGAAATAAAAAACCTATTAGCTCGCGGGGCTCAACCAAGTGACATCGCAATACTCTACGCAAAACACAAACACGCAGACGTGATTGGAAAGATTCTGCACGAAGAAAACGTACCGGTTTACTACAAGCGAGCAGAGAATGTTTTGGAATCCATTCCTGTGAAACAAATTCTGTCAGTAGTGCAGTTCTTGGTTATGGAGCTGAACCAAAGCTTCAGCGGGGGTACGGATCTATTTGAAATATTACACTATCCGGGAATTGGAATCAAACCTATACACATAGCCCAACTTTCAAGATATGTGGGTAGTCCAGAAAACCGAGACCTAACCCTACGTGCTCTAATTTCTGACGAAGAGTCATTAAGCAAATTCAAATTCTTGAATGATGAAACGACCGCACACATTTATAATGTGTCAACGGACTTGGAAAACTTGATTTCACGAACCTCTGTTCAATCAACTTACCAAACCATATTTGACATTGTAGATTTCCTCAAACTAACCGGAGAAGCATTTCAAACCAACCAATATGGGTTTACGCTTGAGTGTATATCCAGTTTTCTCGATTTCGTTGAATCGGAATCAAACAAAGGCTTGTCAAGTCTTGAAGAACTTTTAGCCAAGGTTCAATTGCTTGACAGCCATCACATCCGAATTCCCAAAGATCGCATTGTATACGACGAAAAAGGTGTGCAACTTATCACCGCGCATTCCAGCAAAGGCCTGGAGTTCAAACATGTTTTTGTGCTTCAATGTGCACAAAACGCATGGGAAAAGGAACGTTCCTTTAATCACTCCTTTAACTGGAAACAAATAAGTGACTCGACCAAGTCAGATGACGGTATTGAAGAAAAAAGGCGTTTGTTTTATGTTGCGATGACCAGGGCCGAACAGAGTCTGACACTGAGTTATTCCACAACCAACGGTAACGACAAAGAAGTATCTCGATCACAATTCATTGACGAAATTGAGAACCATCCGGATGTTGCCTTCCTTAAGCCTGCAATTGGAAGTAAAGTATCTGCAAACCGGCTGGCACAATTGCTTTCAAAACCGAAATCCCATGAGATTAATCTTATTGATGAATCAAGTCTCAACTCATTTTTAGCTAACTATAAATTAAGCGCGAGTCATCTTAATCAATACATCGAGTGTCCTACTGCCTTCTACTTTAAGTATGTATTGCGCGTACCTGCCCGTAAAAACGTGTATATGAGTTTTGGAATTGCAGTTCACAAAGCACTGGAGTTGACCATATCAAAACGAGAAGATCCTGAGTTCTTTAATGCACGCACAATGAGCAAAATCTACTCGAGCCAACTGGATAAACACAGAGCGGTCTATTCCGAGCAAGAATTTAAAGACTTTCAAAGCCTAGGGCAGAATATCTTAGGAAGGTTTTTTGAAGCTCGAAAAAATGAGTGGTCGACCACTGACACGATAAAAACTGAATTGGACATCGACCAAGTTGAGATAAATGGTGTACCCATCAAAGGCAAATTAGACCTCGTAGAGATTGACGAAATGAGTGCTCGAGTGGTTGACTTCAAAACGGGAGACCCTAAAAACGCCAAGAGTAAGATGAAGCCACCCAAAGCAGATGCTACAACTCAGGATTCAATTATCGCCCAATACGGTGGTAGTTACTGGAGGCAAATAATGTTTTATGCATTACTGGTGAACTACGATAAAACAAGTGCTCTTAAAATGCGAAGTGGTTCGATGGACTTTGTTGAGCCTTCCGAAGACGAAACCTTTATTAACTATGAAGTTTTTATCGATCAAGATGGACTGGAAACAATAACCCAGATGGTAGAGTGGGCTTACGAACAAATCATGACAAAACAATTCAGTCACGGTTGTATGGAGGACACGTGCGAATGGTGCCAGTTTACAACCAACTACTACAAGTAAACGCAAACATTAAGTACAAGTCATTGGTTACCTTTGTGCCGTAAAAACACGAAAATGACTATTGACGAACTTGTAACCATATATTCCGAAGCGACTCCAAACCCAGAGTCAATGAAGTTTGTGTCAAACAAAATGATTTTGGCCAACGATAGTGTTGATTTCCGATCAAAAGACAAAGTGAAAGATGCCCCACTCGCTGAAGCTCTTTTTGAGTTTCCATACGTGAAGGGTGTGTTCATCATGAACAATTTTGTAAGCATCACGAAATCAGAGGATTATCAGTGGTTCGACGTAATTCCTACGTTGAAAAAATTCATCCAAGAATACCTACAAGAGGGAAAAGAAGTTGTTTTGGCCAAAAAGGTTGTAGAGCTAACCGATGAAGAGGAGACTGAAGTGGTTCGCAAAATCAAGCAACTTTTAGACGACCACGTAAAACCTGCTGTTGAAATGGACGGTGGCGCAATTACGTTCAAAAGCTTTGAAAACGGTATTGTTAATGTGGTAATGAAAGGCTCTTGCAGTGGATGTCCCTCTAGCACAATGACCTTAAAGGCAGGAATTGAAAACTTGCTAAAACGAATGGTCCCTGAAGTTGAAGCTGTAGAAGCTGAAGCGGGATAACTTACCGCGTTAGCGTCAACGTACCTTTCTGATAACGTTTTAAGTCAGGCAAGCACGGTGTATCCACGCGTGCGTACCACATATATACCCCCGGTTCAGCAGGCTGACCGTTGTATGTCCCATCCCATTTCTGGTTTACATCAGTTGTTCGGAACACGCGTTCGCCCCAGCGGTTGAATACGTTAATTTCAAAATCGTCGACCTCAGAAAGCCCCATTGCAATACCAAATGTCTCATTTAAATCATCACCGTTGGGACTGAATGCATTAGGCACATAGTACTCCAAACCTGCTGATAGGTAAACCACACGGCACTCATCTGACGCAACGAAGTCACAAATTTTATCGCGGACGGTGACTGAATAATCCCCTGCCTCATTAACTCGGATGGCACCAACTTTATCACCCGTGTTCCAGGTTATGTCGTACGTTGACGTGTCATTAATCTGAGTGGTCAAGCGTACTTCTTGTACGTTACAATAAACCAGCTCCGGAGGGCCAATATTTACATCCAAGTCGGTACGGTTGGTAACCGTAATTGTATCATAAGCATGACAAACTCCATCGTCTAAACGGAGCCAATAGGCGCCTGGAGATGTAATACGTCGTATACCTGATTTTGAGCCATCATCCCACGTAAAGTCGTCTCCATTTCGATCCGGTCTGATGTTAAAATCAACATACCCACAGATATTTGTGTCGGCTCCCAGCGAAAAATGAGGCACCGGAAGAGAATCGAGCAAGATGGTGTCTCGAGCAAAGCAACCCTGTCGTCCTACTTCCACCCAGTATTCACCTGGTTTCTTTGCGTGTATTGTTTTTGTGGTATCTCCGGTTGACCACAAGTACGTGTCAAATACTCGATTGGCAATGCCCAAATTCTGGTCAACTTCATTCCCACAAATAATGGTATCCTCACCTAAGTTGATTGGACGGATTGCCGGATAAATAACTACCTCATCCTTAAAGCTTCCGCATTCGGTGAAAATTTCGACCGAGTACTTACCGTATCCGCTTACCTGAATTTGTTGTGTCCGCTCACCCGTAGACCAAAGAACGTCACGAGTAGGATGGCCGGCATCCAGTGTTTGAATAAAATTATTGGAGCAAAAAGCCGTATCCGAGCCCAAACCCGTTTTGTGCTTAAAACTTTTACTACCGATAAAGACCCAAGAGTCCAAGTCCGGATCACCCACATCACTTATCATTAGTTTTATCGTGTACCATTTACACGCTTCCAACTTCAAATCTGCCTTGAGAACAACAGTTTGTGCATTGTGCTGCAGATATTTGTAAGAGCGAGAAGACGTATCATCGTTCATCTGGAAATACGCTGTGTTCCGCTTGTGATTAACGTTGTCAATGGTTACTTCCACATTACTCCCTGGAATCTTTGCAACGTTCTGCTCCCCGGTGATTCCCGGACCTGAAATGTAGAAACCAAACACGTCGTTAAAGTTCCTGTCCACATATTTAATGTACTCTTCGGAGGAGAATATGTACTTAAATTCGACTTCAGAAGTCTGGGGTTTAAAGTCAAATTCGAGAACTGCCGCGTCGAATGTTGTCGTTCCCGTAATCTTCTGCAATGTTGGATTACCCGGGTAACCTAAGTCCTTCGTATTGCTTTCGGTATTATTAGGCCCCTTACATTCGGCCGCCACTCCTGACGATAGAATTATACCTTTATCTAGGCCTAATTCACAGCTACCTCCATTCTCAAAAAGAGCTATGGCTCTTGGATGTCCAGTGTATTTAATGTTGTTTGTTTCTACACCATCGCCAACCAATACGTTTCCAACCAACACCTTGGCTGTAAACCCTTCGCCCACGATTAATTGTGCAAACGAATTGTGTCCAAGCATTGAAAGCAAGGCGATAAAGAAACCTGACCTGAGCGGCCGTTTGATATAAGTGGCGAGTGCGGTCACCGATGTTTAGTCGTTTGTAGCAGAACGTATTCTAAACAAAGTTAGGTCTTTGCTGGGTCAAAAAAATGACACCTTTTGATTCATTTATCCTTAGGCTCTTCGTGAATGTTGCTTTTTTTCATCATCTTGCGTTACTAAATCGATTGAAATGAAAAACGTACTGAGTCTAATTGTACTGATGTTTATGTGTGGCGGAGTATCTGCACAAATAGTTTGGGAGGATGCTGTAGCTGATACGGCTAGAGGGTTTGAAACCCAAGACGACATTGAAACGCATAACAAAGTTACATTTACGACACCGGGTACATATCGTTGGGTACGTACGTTTTCTTCCCCATGTGGTGTTCAGTCTGCTATCTGCGACAAGAATACATGTTACCTAGAAACGACTGATTCCGCAAACTTCGACGTTGTGGCTAACGAGTCATTTGACATGATTGCGCATTTCTATCCGTACGGCAACTGTTGTTCTCAAGGTGTTGACTTAACGCTGTACGTATTCAAAGTAGATGAGCCATCAGTAAACTCTACCATGAACTTCCATTTAGACCTATGGTGTGCATCAGCAAATGTTGCAGAGCTTGAGTCAAATCCGTTCACGTTGAGTCCAAACCCTGCTACAAGTGAAATATCAATTTCGGGAGACTTGAGTGAAGTATACGACGTAACAGTTTCGGATTTAACTGGTAAAACGGTTGAAGTTAGTGAGATTGCTCCGGGTAAAATGAATGTTGCATCTCTTCCGAAAGGCACTTACCTCGTGACTGTATTAACCGAAAACGCGGTTTACACTCAAAGATTCTTGAAGCTCTAATCTTAGAATTTTGTTGTCAATGTGAGCGTAAACGCGGTACGGCGTAGTTTATTGCTTGCCACTGGAACTATGCCTTGATCAAGTGTATAAGGCTGGATCAATTCTGTTCCCATGCGTTGAACTAAAGCCAAGTCTAAAGCCCAATTGTTATCCTTAATTCCAACTCCGGTAGTTAGGAATGTGTTCGCCAGGTTGTTATCTATTGCATTACTGAGTGGACTTCCATATCGAGCAAAACCCGCTCTTAAGCGCACTACATTCATCACATACTCACCTCCCACCCGAACATTCACTGTTCTATTGTATTTGCTGCTGATTACGTCATTTACCCCTTCAAACACGTCTGACGGTCTGAGTCTCATGGTAGAAAAATCAACAAAGTCGACATCTGCAGATACAAAGCCTTTGTTACCAAAGAGATAAGAACCACTCAATGTTGTTCGCAAAGGACTTACAGTCTTGTATTCGTAGTTTCCGGTAAGCGTTTCGTAGGTGCCATTTGTGCCGTCATCGTATTGGACAAACAACTCGTCACCGTACTCATCAGTTAACATAAAGACAGTAGGTGTTTGTAGTGAAGCCCCAACTCTTACATTGTCATTTGGTCTAATTATAACCCCAAGGTTACCGCTTAATCCATAACCTCGCGTAGATAAGTCTCTATCAAGTTCCCAGAATGCCCAGTTGTTATCATTTACCGAAAGATCTGTTTCTGAGAATGTATTTGTCTCACGGTACCTAACCGTGGTAAGTTTTAAACCACCGCCAATGAATACCTTGTTCTCGTAATTAGATGCAAGGTGCATAGACAGCTCATTGGTTCCACCACTCGAAGTAATTATGTTTCTCTGTTGCAGTTCTCTTTGCAATGGGTCGATTGCTGCACCGTATGTTCTTGGTCCAACACTATCTATGAGATAAGCATCCCAAAACATAGTTGCTAAACTGTAGTACCCTTGAACAAGTTCGTCATTCGTAGCTGCAAGTTGCCCCACAGACAACCCATTTGCAGACTCGGCAAAGTAATCCAACATCGAACTTTGATTGTTCGTCCCTCGATAATTTCGAACACCATTGAAGTTGTTAGTACGGTTCATGGACATGACAAAGTTGGTACTCACCCATCCTTTAGTGGCCGGTTTGCGATTGGTATACTTTCGATTGTGAAAAACCAAGCCTACGGAAGGTATTCCGAAACCGTAGTCAAAGTCTTTTCTCAACTCATCTCTGTATGTGATGTTGGCTTTGGTGTTTGACAATCCTCCGCCCAAGATGAAGTAATTGGATCTGTACATAGCCAACCCTGCAGGATTTATTGATGCGCTGGACAGATCGGCACCTAACGTCCCGAAAGCTCCACCGGCACCTGCGGATCGGGCATTTGAGAATCCTAGGTTTTGTGAGAATCTTAAGGCGTCAACATCGCTTTGCGCTTGAATATTTTGGCATGCTAATGCCACGATTACTGTTATGAGTAACTTCTTCATGTTTCTATTATTATTTGGTTGGTGTTTCCTATCTGCGACCTCTCGGGCGGTTGTTTGTACTTGGTCTAGAACTAGATCTGGTGCTACTTCCGGACGGTCGTGGTGAAGTTGTTCTTGCACGCGGTGACGATCTGGATGGGCTTGAAGATCTTGAAGGTTGAGACATTCTCGATGGACTTCTGGACGGGCTAGACGACCGTGAAGGTTGTGAAACACGTGCCGGACTTCTTGAAGGGCTACTCGTTCTACTTCGGGTTGAATAGTTGCTCGAACCCGAAGGTCTTGAACTCGGTCGGTTAACGGTTGAACGATTACTCGAACCTGTCGATGGTCGCGAAACTCGATTCGATCTTGTAGAACTGCCCGAATTGTAAGAAGGTCTGCTACTTCTCGAAGGCGTTCGATTATAATTTGGTCGAGTACGAGTAGTCGGTCGAGCTGAAGGTTGTGTGCGACTTGAACCATTGTAGCTTGGCTGACGACTACTCGAACGTGACCGTGTAGTTGAAGGACTTGTTGTGCGAGACGGTGCACTTCGCTGCTGAACACGGTTGTTATTCCCTGTATTCATGCGAGGTGATGTCGATCTCGAAGGAGAAGTTGGACGCTGTTGTACTCGATTTGAACCGGAGTTCATTCGAGGACTGTTAGCCGGCCTCGTGTTTGACGTTTGAGTATTTGTTCTTCTCGGTTGGTTTACGGTACCGGAATTCTGTCTTGACGTAACCCTTCCGTTTTGATAGTTCGGATTAGGTGAGTTTCCGCGCATTGGCCGTTTGTTCCCGTAGTTTGGATTTCCCGTGTTTGTTCCGAAACCAGAATTTGCGACACCCCCTTGTGGGCGTCTATTTTGTGTTCCACTGGTTCGGGGGCTTAATCCTCCACTACCATTTTGAGATATTCGACCTGCCTGTTGGTTTCGAGGTGTATTACCAAAGTTACCGCCAGAACTGGTTGTCATTTTCTGTCTTCCATGGCGCTGAGTAGTCACCTGTCTTCCGCGTGTTGGAGTATTTGTTCCGATTCGCGTTCGTGGTCTATTGACATTTGGATTCGATCGGCCTACACTTCCTCCAGAATTCGGACGATTGACAACTACTGTTCCTCCGTTATTATTCCAACGAGCACGAATTCCGTTACGTACGAATCCTCTATTCCCTCGCCATCCCCAATTGTTGTTGTAATTCCAGCGGTTGTATCCCCATCCATAGTTGTAACTTGGGTGTCCCCAATTATTCCAACCGTAATTGTACGTAGGGTAGCAGGTCCATCCACCATTCCAGCTATTCCACCCAGGCCCCCAATTATTCCATCGGTTCCAACGGTTCCAGCCGTGATTGACACCTCCGTACCATCCACCCCAAGAAGAGTAACCGATATAAACATTGGGGCTATTCCACCTATTCCACCTGTTGAATCGGTAAGGGTTCCATCCGTAACCATAGCTGTAAAAGTTGTTGTAGTAATCCCAATCGTACCAATATGGGTCATATCCTCGATACGATCTAGAACGCCAATTTCTTCGAGTGAACCTGTTATCGTCTAGACCGTCGTAGTATCCATCTTCATAACCAAAGTCATAATAATCATCCCCATTCAATCGATTGAAGTGTTGCTCGTAAGAAAATCCCTCTGACGCATAGCCTTCAATTGTGTCATCAAAGTCCTGATTCTCGTTGTACACATCATTCAATCGATCATCGCCGTATGTGTCTGTTTTTGTATATGCGCGTTCTACTTTATTAGACTGGTTCACATACGGCTCCGGATTTTGAACAACCGTTTCCGGCTCATTTACTTCTTCTTCAGATGGAGTATAATAAACATCATCAACAGTTACGTCCTGCTGGCTTGTGCCCTGTAAAGAAGCGCAAGACAGCATTGTTATGCTTATTGCGAATATGGTAGATAAGGTTTTCACAGGCGTAGGATAAATCTAACAATTAATGTGAGGTAGAAATTCTAACTTTGTCCCCTCATAATAGTAGGACCAATAAGTATTCCACAACGTTTTTATGGCCTTTGAGAAAGTAACGAGAGAACAAGATTATTCCAAGTGGTACAACAATTTAGTCGTTAACGCCGATTTAGCTGAAAACTCAGGTGTTCGAGGTTGCATGGTTATTAAACCATATGGGTTTGCAATATGGGAACGTATGCAACGCGAGCTCGACCGTATGTTTAAAGAAACGGGACACGAGAACGCTTACTTTCCACTGTTTGTACCCAAAAGTTTATTTGAAGCAGAGGAGAAGAATGCAGAAGGCTTTGCCAAAGAGTGCGCTGTAGTTACGCACTACAGACTCAAGAACAACCCAGATGAGGAAGGGAAGCTTATGGTTGATCCTGAAGCACGTTTGGAGGAAGAATTGGTTGTCCGCCCAACGAGTGAGGCCATCATTTGGAATACCTATAAAGGTTGGATACAATCGTACAGAGACCTTCCTATTTTGGTAAACCAGTGGGCGAATGTTGTTCGGTGGGAGATGAGAACCCGACTATTCTTGCGCACCGCTGAATTCCTGTGGCAAGAGGGTCACACAGCACATGCGACAGAACAAGAAGCGATAGAAGAAACTACCCAAATGTTGGATGTATATGCTGAATTTGCTGAGAACTTCATGGGGATCCCAGTAATCAAAGGTGTTAAAACGGAAAATGAACGTTTTGCAGGAGCGGACGACACCTATTGTATAGAAGGACTGATGCAAGATGGGAAAGCGTTGCAGATGGGTACGTCTCACTTCCTGGGCCAGAACTTCGCCAAAGCGTTTGACGTAAAATACACCACACGAGAAGGCAAGCAGGAATATGTATGGGCTACGAGTTGGGGAGTATCAACTCGACTCATGGGTGCCTTGATTATGACGCATAGTGATGATGAAGGTCTGGTTTTACCTCCAAATCTTGCCCCAATACAGGTTATAATCGTACCTATATATAAAGGTGAGGAGCAGCTAGAGCAAATTAGAGAGAAAGCAGAAATAATTCAAAACGAACTGCGTGCAAAAGGTATTACAGTCAAGTTTGATGACAGGGACACGCACAAGCCAGGCTGGAAGTTTGCAGAATGGGAGCTCAAAGGTGTACCGGTACGCATAGCCATGGGACCACGTGATTTAGCAAATGGAACTGTTGAAGTTGCTCGTCGTGATACCAAAGAGAAAGAAGTATTGAAACTTGAAGATCTTGGGAACAGAGTAGAACATCTGCTAACGGCTATTCAAGACAATCTATATCTCAAAGCAAAAACCTTCCGAGATGACCACATTACAAACGTAGATACGTGGGACGAATTCAAGGATGTACTTGAGAATAAAACCGGTTTTGTATCGGCACATTGGGACGGAACAGGTGAAACGGAAGATAAGATCAAGGAAGAGACTAAAGCCACCATCCGATGTATCCCTTTTGACCAAAGCAAAGAAGAAGGCAAATGCGTATATTCGGGGAAACCCTCAAAGGGGAGAGTCCTCTTTGCCAAAGCGTATTAATACATGGAAAACTTCATCCTACTCGACACATTTCACACAAGCATTGAGGCTCACAATGTCAAAAATCACTTAGAGTCGTATGGCATCCCCGCTGAGGTTATAGGTGAAATCAGTTCCATGAGTTACAACTTTTTCACACAGAGTAATGGTGGAATAAGGCTTTATGTTCACAAAGACCATGAAGAGGCTGCGCGTAAACTAATGGAGAAATCGAGCTAACGTGCTTCAATATCGGATTAAAGACGCACTGCCCGCGATACGTGTTCTCACTTTACCAAGGGTAATCAATGCGTCGAGAATACTTGTTTCTTACTTTAGATCTGAATGGACCGGGACGTACCAACATAGCGGTCTACCAATATCGGTAAGCATAGAGCCTACAACGTCTTGCAACTTGAGGTGCCCACAATGTCCATCCGGTTTGAGAGCTTTCACACGCGACACCGGCATGCTAGACATCGACCTAAATCGCAAGATTATTGACGAGTTGCACAAAACACTTTGTTACATCACGTACTACTTTCAAGGGGAGCCGTACTTGAATCGTGACTTCCTCAAAATGGTTCGGTATGCCAGTGACCACAAAATTTTCACAGCTACAAGCACTAATGCGCACTACCTAACTCCGGAAGTATGCGAAGAAACAATTGCATCCGGTTTATCGAAATTGATTATTTCGATTGATGGAATCGATCAAGACAGCTACGCCAAGTATCGCATTGGCGGGCAATTCCAGAAAGTTCTTGACGGGACAGAAAATCTGGTTGCCGCTAAAAAGTCGACTGGACGAGGACCCATAATCGTGTGGCAATTCATAGTGTTCCGACATAATGAGGATCAACTTCAAGCGATAAAAAAATTAGCCCGAGAGTATGGTGTTGATCAGCTTGACATTAAGACGGCTCAGGTTTATGATTTTGAAACGAAGACCGAACTCATTCCGAAAAACGAGAAATACTCGAGGTATAAACTCAGCAAAAAAGGCGCGGCCATAAAAAACAAGTTACTCAATCACTGCTGGCGATTGTGGCACAGTTGCGTGATTACATGGGATGGGAAAATTGCGCCGTGCTGTTTTGACAAAGACGCCAAACACCAGTTTGGTGACCTACGCAAAGAATCTTTTAAATTGATCTGGCGAAACTCGGAGTACGAATCGTTTCGCAAACTCGTTTTGAAATCCCGTAAGAACATCGATATATGCCAGAACTGCACAGAGGGAACAAAGGTCTGGGCATGATGTAACTTACAGATTGTCAAAAAATTAAAATTAGATTCAAAATTTTTTTTATTTATGCGTTATCGCTTAATATTGTTGTGTGAGATTCGTATGACATTTCTGTGTCCTATCTCTTGTAAAACTTAAATAATAGAAAACGTAAAAAAGCAATGAATAGAAAAGTACTTGTTTCTTGTGCTGTTTGTATCTTGACTTTCATGGGAGTTAGCGACACTGCAGCTCAGAACTACCTTCATAAGTTTGGAATTGAGGTGAATGGTGGACTGAGAGAATATGGAGGTGATCGCGGTACGCGATATTTCCTTGCAGAGAAACCAACCTATCAAGCCATTGGGGGTTCATTTGGATATTACATCAACCCGTCATTCGATGCAACCGTAACTGGTTCTCATGGAATGCTTGGGCATCGTGATGATAGCTACCCTCGCAAACTTGGATTTACAGCCACAGTTAGTGATTTAACACTTGGCTTGCGATTCAAATTCAACAACGGGAAAATCATGGCAGAGGACAGTCGTCTAAAGCCGTTCTTAGTTGCTGGATGGGGCGGAATGCAGTCTGTTTCTCGAATCATCCACAATGTACCTGGTTACAGTGACGGATTTGTGAACAACCGTTCTTGGACCGCTGCTCACTGGAATGCCGGTGGTGGTGTTCGATTGGGAATCACTGATTTCATGGATTTAGCGTTAACCATGACATACAATTATACGTATGACGATAACTACGACGGCTTGCCATTCTCATTGAGTAAGGTTCGTTTGAACGCTATGCATGATGCATTCTTGTATCACTCAGCTGGTTTGGTGTTCCACTTTGGTGAGAACGATGGAGCTTACCAATTCCGTCATGAGGATGAAGTACCTGAAGAACTTGTAAAGAAAGTAGACTTAGCGGCGAAGAACATCCAATTCGAAACGGCTAGCTCAACTATCAAACAAGAAAGCTTTGGTGACCTAGATTCTATCGTAGAAATCTTGTTAGACAACCCAACATTAAACGCGTACATCGAAGGTCATACTGACAATGTGGGTGCTGACGATGACAACTTGAGTTTGAGCCAAAAACGCTCAGATGCTGTTAAAGCATATCTTGTTGGAAAAGGTGTTGACGAGTCTCGTCTGACCGCTAAAGGTTACGGTGAAACTCAACCAATTTCTGACAATAGCACTCCAGAGGGACGCGCACTTAACCGTCGAGTTGAAGTGAAGCTGTATTACAGAAAGTAAATAACTGAAACTAAAAATATAAAAGAGCCATCGACACCGATGGCTCTTTTTTTATCGCTTAGATTTTAACAAACCTTCAAGTAGCGCAATCTCATCTCGATACCGAGCCGCTTCGATAAAGTCTAAATCTTTAGCAGCTTGTTTCATCTGCTGTTTGTGTTTGGCTATGGCTGACTCGAGTTCTTCTTTACTCATGTATTGATAAACCGGATCTGCAGCCACGTTCATTGCCTCTTGTTGATTGTAAGGCTTCGCTTCTTTGTTTGCTTTCCAGTCTGCAACCGAAGTCTGTTCCATAATCGCCTCCCTACTTTTCTTGATTGTAGTTGGAACGATACCATGCTTTTCGTTATGCGCTATTTGAATCTCACGTCTTCTATTGTTTCCCGTAATCGTCTTGTTCATCGAGTCGGTGAGCTTGTCTGCATACATAATCACTCTGCCATCAGCGTTTCGTGCCGCTCGACCAATGGTTTGGGTTAACGACCTGTGGGATCTCAAGAATCCTTCTTTATCCGCATCTAGAATAGCCACTAAAGTGACTTCCGGTAAATCAAGTCCTTCACGGAGCAAGTTTACACCCACAAGCACATCATATACACCCATTCGTAAATCACGAAGAATCTCTACTCGATCCAATGTTTTAACCTCAGAATGGATATAAGTTGATTTTATATTCAATCGTTGAAGATATTTATCCAACTCCTCTGACATACGCTTCGTTAACGTAGTTACCAAAACCCGGCCTCCTTTCTTCACTTCATTATCAATCTCTTCAAGCAAATCATCCACTTGATTAATGCACGGCCTAACTTCAATCACAGGGTCGAGTAATCCCGTAGGTCGTATAACCTGCTCCACGATTACTCCTTCAGACTCCATGATTTCGTAATCTGCCGGAGTCGCACTAACATAGATTACTTGATCAACCAGAGTTTGAAACTCGTCAAACTTCAACGGTCGGTTATCCAATGCAGCCGGTAATCTAAATCCATAGTCCACCAGGTTTATCTTTCTGCTGCGGTCTCCGCCATACATGGCGCGCACCTGCGGCAAGGTCACATGACTCTCATCAATAAACATTAGAAAATCATCGGGGAAATAGTCTATCAAGCAAAACGGACGAGTACCCGGTTTACGATTATCCATGTATCGACTGTAATTCTCAATACCGCTACAGTAGCCCAATTCACGAATCATCTCCAAATCGTATGTTGTTCGCTCTTCAATACGTTTGGCCTCCAATGGTTTCTCGTTCGACTTGAAGAAGTCGACCTGTTTTACCATGTCGTCTTGAATCTCTCGAATGGCATGATTTAATCTTTCCCGAGGAGTTACCCATAGGTTTGCAGGGAATATAGCGGCCGTATCTAGCTCCTCGATGGTTTTACCAGAAAGTGGGTCGATGAGGCTCAGTTCTTCAATCTCATTTCCAAAAAATGTTATCCGCAAGGCCTGATCATCGTACGCCAAGAATACATCAACATTATCTCCCTTTACCCTAAAATTACCTCGTTTAAAATCAGCCGTTGTTCTGCTGTATAAACTCTCCACCAACGAGTAAAGGAGGGTGTTTCGACTCATTTTTTGACCAACACTCAACCGAATAATGCTGGTCTCAAAGTCGCCGGGATTACCTGCACCATAGATACAACTCACGGATGCAACTACTATTACATCCCGCCGACCACTTAGCAAAGACGACGTTGCGCTCAATCTAAGTTTTTCAATTTCTTCATTGATTTGAAGATCTTTCTCGATGTAGGTATTGGTTGTTGGCAGGAATGCCTCGGGCTGATAGTAATCGTAATACGACACGAAATACTCTACCGCATTCTCCGGGAAAAATTGCTTGAATTCGCCGTATAGTTGAGCCACCAAGGTCTTGTTGTGGCTGATGATTAAGGTTGGTCGTTGTGCCTTCTCAATCACATTAGCCATTGTAAACGTTTTACCCGAGCCGGTCACACCCAGAAGGGTTTGGCTTTTGACCCCACTATCTAATCCCTCAACCAGCTGTTTGATTGCCTCGGGTTGGTCACCGGTGGGCTCGAATTCTGAATTTAGTTTAAACGGCATGTAGCAAAGATACTGTGCCACATGTCATTGAGAATGGTTGGTTAGAGAAGATCTTTCAACTCATCTACAAATCGACGATCGTTAGCTAAGCGTGGCACCTTATTTTGACCGCCAAGTTTGCCTCTTTTTTTCATCCATTGATAAAAAGTTCCCTCCTTGCACACCCGCACTTGAGGTAAGCTCAGCGCCATGTCACCCGCCCGTTTAGCTTCATAATCAGAGTTCGCTTGCTGCAAGTATTGATCTAGGAGATGTGTAAACTGATCAACGTTGTTTGGAGCTTTTTCAAACTCAATGAACCACTCGTGCGCTCCTGCTTCTTTTCCAGATAAATACAGTGGTGCCGCCGTGTAATCTTTGATCATTGACTCCGTTTCAAAACAAGCTTGGGAAAGTGCTTTTTCTGCATTGTCGATCATGAGTTCTTCCCCGAACGCGTTAATGAAGAGTTTTGTCCGACCTGTAATTTTAAATCTAAATGGATTAAGGTCTGTAAACATAATGGTATCCCCTACCACGTATCTCCAAAGTCCTGCATTTGTTGATATGACCAAAGCATAATTTACGCCCAGTTCTACCTCCTCGAGTAAGCACGTTTTCGGTTCTTGTTTACCGTACTCACTCATTGGCATGAATTCGTAATAGATGCCATAATCCATCATGAGTAGCATGTCTCCTGTCCCTTTCAGATTGTCTTGAATCCCGAAGAAACCTTCTGAAGCGTTGTAGGTTTCCACGTAGTTCATATCACTTGAAGGAATGAGCTTATTGAAGGGATCTCGGTACGGATCAAAACCAACACCACCATGCATGTACAGCTCGAGGTTGGGCCAGATATCCAATATGGAATCAACTTGATTCGTTTCAATCAGTCGGTTCATGAGCAGCATAGTCCAAGTCGGAACACCTGAGATACTCGTAACATCAACATTCTTGGTATGTTCCGCCATTTTCTCGAGTTTTTCTTCCCAATCCGACATTAGAGCAATCTCGTGTTTGGGTGTTCTGAGCAGGTTAACCCAAAATGGCAAGTTGTTCATCATTACTGCAGAAAGGTCCCCAAAGTACGAGTTATTGTCCAGTCGATTCAGCTCATGACTGCCACCAATCATAAGGCTTTTGCCTTCAAATATTTTGCTTTCGGGATTGTTATGACAATAGATTGTCATCAAGTCTCGGCCCCCTTGAAATTGGCATTCGTCTAAGGCTTCAAAACTCACCGGAATAAACTTACTTTTATCTGAAGTGGTACCTGATGACTTCGCAAACCACTTAATTTCTGTTGGCCACAACTCGTATTGTTTCCCTTCCATTAACCGTTTTATGAAAGGTTTAAGCGTTTCGTAGTTTTGAATTGGCACATTTCGACGGAAATCGTCCCGATTTTTCACCGATTTAAAGCCGTGAATTTCACCAAATTTTGTTCGCTGCCCTGCGTCGAGTAAACGATCAAAAAGTCTCACTTGAGTTTCTATTGGATTCTCAATCCCTTGCTGTACTTGGGCAATGCGCTTCTTGAAGTACCACGATATGACAGAATTAAAGATCACCTAGATTGTAAGATTTATGTCACACAAATATAATCGCAAAACATTTTGCAACTTTTCTTCAAAGCTGTGTCTACGTAAATGACATTTATATTATATTCGATGTCCATTTAAGTAAAAAAAGTAGTACTTATCAACATTAATAAACATTATGAAAAACAGTTTTACCAGATTACTGAGGGCTAAGAGTTTAATCTCGAAGCTTACTCTACTGTTGGCTACAGTTACACTCTCTGGTCCTTCTGCCTTCGCCCAGTATTGTACGTCCGGATGGACTAATGCATACTGTTCTTTGAACCAAATGTTCATTGGCGCGGTGGAGATTAGTCAGAGCGGAACGGTTCTTTACAGCAAGGCAAATGACCAATGTAACGGATCAACCACGATTAGTAGCACGCTAGTTGAATCAACTTCAGCATTTACCTTAACCGGTGGTGCTAGCTATTCAATCAAACTTGAAGCCGGTAACTTCAACATGAACTTCGGAGTATGGATTGATTTGAACGGAGATCAAGACTTTGCTGACCAAGGAGAGTTTATGTCAACCGGATGGGCTACATGTAACTCTCGAAGTAGCAGAACTTATACGTTCAATGTTAACTGTAACAACATCAAGGCAGGTACAACGCGATTGCGTATCAAAGGTGATTATTACCTAGGTGCAACGCATTCTGCCGGTTCTTCTTGTAACAACCTAAGTTACGGAGAAGAAGAAGACTACACCATGACGCTTGCCATAACGGGTTCGCTGAATGTTGGATTCTTTATTCCGGATACTGCGTTTATTAAAACGCCTGTAAGTATGGTAAACTCTAACCAATCCGGATATACTTACCACGGTTGGGACATCGGGAACGATGGCTCTGTTGATTATACGACAACAAATGCAACACACAGATTCACTTCGAACGGTAAATACTGTGTGAAGTTAGTTTCAGAAAACTGTGTTGGTCGTGATTCAACCGTAAAGTGTGTTGAGATCGTGACTCCTACCGCTCCACCGGTAGCTGACTTTGTATCTAACAAGAATAAGGTTGAAATCTTCAACAATTTCCAGTTAACAGACCTATCAACCAATGGCGCAATCTATTGGGAGTGGTTCATGTTCGACCGAACAGATTCAGCGAATACACATATTGATATCGCTGCAGGTGGAACAGATGCAGATCAAAACCCTGAGGTTTTCACCGCTAAAGGTGTCCCAGGATTCCCTGGTCAAGGTGTTTGGTCTGTTGGTTTGATTGCTTCAAATGATATTGGGTCGTCGCAAGCTCAAATCAAGTACGATTACATCGAAATTGAAAAAGGTTGTGATGTAGAAATGGGACCTGGTACGCTTACGTCTATCCCGGGTAACGTAATTACATGTACGGCCGGATCAATGATTTCTAAATCAGATGGAAGTGGTAACTACTCAGCGAATGAAAGCGGTCTTGACGCATTGATCGCTCCATGTGGTGCTACATCCATTTCATTTACTATGGACCAATGGGATGTAAAAGCAGGTGTAAATCTTAAGGTTTATGACGGACCGGATGCAACAGGAACTCCACTTCACCCTAATAATGGTTTTGATAACAACAACAGCCCACTAAATACAACACTGGTTGCGAAGAGTGGAGCGATGTACTTCTTGTGGAGCTCAGGTTCTGCAACAGATAAAGGTTTCCACGGAACATGGACGTCTACCATTGGAACTCAAGCTCCTCCGGTAGCTTCGTTTGATGCTCCAGATACCATCTACAATGCGGTATTTAATACCTTCACAAACACAAGTAAAAACGCTATTGGTGAGGTATTCTACGATTGGACCATTGACGGTACAACAGAAACCAACTCCAAAGACATGGATTGGATTTCGTTTACCAACAACACATACAACATCTGTTTGACTGTTGAGACGTGTGCCGGTAAGAATACTTCATGTAAGAATATTGTTGTATCGCCAATCACATCTCAAACCGAACTTGATTTTGAAGCGGACAACCGTCGTCCTAAAGCAGGAGACGAAGTTGAATTCACAGCTACTGCAGACAAGGCAAACACATTCTTGTGGACATTCTTCCCAAGTAACAATATAAACTACGTTGGTGGTACGAGTGAAAACTCTCAAAATCCGGTAGTAACCTTTGGTGCTGCAGGTAAATACACGGTTTCATTGAAAGGTTGGAACAACCTAGATGCGACCGATTCAGCGACTTCTTACAACCAAGTAATTAAAGATCAGTACATCATTGTAATTGACTACTGTACTCCGGTTATTGGTGTAACTACAAGTTCAGACGTAGCGATCAGCAACGTTATGCTTGAGTCTCCAAATGGTGATACACTAATCAACAATACCTCTACAGAGGAGATTGGATACACAAACTTCACGGAAGACATCCGCGAAGCGGTATTAACTTTCGGTGGAGAGTATAAAGTTTCACTAGAGCGTCAAACAAACGCGAACAATGTAAATCGCAAAGTTTGGATTGACTGGAACATTGATGGTGACTTTGACGATGCTGGTGAGATGGTATTGAACGAAGGAACTACAAGTAACCTGATGACAAGTGCATCGTTTACAGTTCCTGATTTGAAGGATGCCTTCGAAGGTGCTACCCGTATGCGTGTAGGTATTAGCTACAACAACGATCCTAACGTACCATGTGGTGCAACTTCAGGTGTTAATAATGCTAACCGAATTGGTGAGTTTGAAGATTACGCGTTAATCTTAGCAAACGACAATACAATGCCGTACATCACTCTTAACGGTGACGATACAGTTTACGTTGAGGTTGGATCTACTTATACAGATGCTGGTGCAACTGCAATGGACCCAACAGAAGGTAATATCTCATCTCGTCTCGACTCAACCAGCGATGTTGATGCAGGTGCTGCAGGTATCTACTACGTTTCTTACTGTGTAGAGGACGCATCTGGTAACAAAGCTCCATGTGTAACTCGCGTAGTATATGTAGTAGTTGACCAAACTGCTCCAGAATTGACACTTAAGGGTAACAACCCAGAGTATGTTGACGTAATCACCGGAACATTCACTGAGCCGGGTTGGACTGCAACAGACAAAACGGACGGTAACCTTGAGACAGCTGTTCAAGTTGACGGAACGGTTAACACATTTATGATTGGAACGTACACGCTTACCTACACGGTTCAGGATGCACAAGGAAACATTGCAACTCAAACACGTGACGTAATTGTACGTGACCAAGTATTCCCAACCATCACCAACGACGAAATCAAAATGGTTAACGGTCGTAACGTGGTTGAGGTACAACTTCAGTCTGTATTTGTAGACCGTACGGTTCTTGCAGATAACTACAACAACGGAACCTTTGGTCCATTGTTTAGCTACACCATCACGCCTTCAACAGCTCAAGGTGATGCAGACGTTGACACACGTACAAAAGGTACTACGGTAGTGAAGTACACGGTTGTTGATGAGTCTGGTAACCAAACTGAATTGGTGATCGACTACGTAGTAGAAGATTACATCGCTCCGGTTATCAACATCAATACACTTGACACAGTATACCACACAGTAAACTCTCCATACACTCCAGTTCAAGCGAGCGTATCGGATAACTTGTACGACAATACTCAGGTATCGTTGACACGTACATCAAATGTGAATCCATTCGTATTGGGTCTATACACAGACACATATACAGCAACAGATGCATCTGGTAACGTAGCAGTACGTAACCGTTGGGTACGTGTACTTGACGATGAGGCTCCAAAAGTTGGTTCTAAGGTTGGACCAATTGTTAAACTTGGATTGTTCTCTAACGTTAAATTGAGCGATTACTTGAAGCTTACAGACAACTACGATGCTCCGGCTGACCTTATGAACAATCTTGAAGTGTTGTTCAACGACGTAAACGTATACGAAGAAGGTGTTTACGCTGCAGTATTCTCTACAATGGACAACTCAGGTAACGT
>Ga0181574_10001343_pt1 | contig 22959 bp, 27 predicted proteins | sample 101ome_24_FD_145600 | JGI IMG/M metagenome (GOLD analysis project Ga0181574, IMG submission 145600) | Coastal salt marsh microbial communities from the Groves Creek Marsh, Skidaway Island, Georgia - 101410AT metaG (spades assembly) | ecosystem: Environmental > Aquatic > Marine > Intertidal zone... | reverse complement strand
CCAGTCGTTGAGAAAGTCGGGGCTCTCGTCGGAGGGCAACCACGGCGGCATGTAGCCGACGCCGGTGACGAGCGCGATGTCATCGGCGATCGCTGCGGCATCACCAGCCGTGTCGAGGGCCAGCGTGCTCCAGCCGGGGCCACCGCTGCGGTGACAACCCACACAGTTGGCCTGCAGCACCGGCATGACGTGCTCAGCGAACGCCCCACCCGCGATCTCATCGGCGGGAATGTCGCTCTCCAACGACCCGGAGTCGTTTGCATCGAGGTCGATGCGGTCAGCGACCAGATCAAACTCGAGCGTGATCTCGTCGTCGGTGTGAGCAAGGCGAGCAATGTTGATCGGGCCGACATCGAAGGCCGAGCCGAGAATCGACGCAGAGACCGACGCCAGGATCCGGCCGTCGGTGATCGTGGCCTCACCGACGAACACGACCTCGTTGGTCGTCTCCTTCACGGTGAGGTTGCCGGTGAGCGTCAACGCCGCCGTGTCCCCATCGGCGAACGAAGTCGGCAGACCTTCGACCGACGTCGGCTCGAAACGGGCGAAGGGAAAGTGGGTCGAGGCGAGGAAGTCGTGCCGGAGACGCTTGTCGCGCAGGTTCGAGTCGGAGGTGAACATCTCGACGTTGACGACAACCTCACCGATCATCGACGAACTCGGATCCTCAAGATCGAACAGGATGTCGCCACCAACGACCGTGGTCGTGCCGACCGTGATCTTCTCCGTACCAGCGAGACGTTCAGTCACGACGTAGCGGACCTCGCTGCCGTTGTTGGGGCTGATCCGGTAGAGCCGCTGGGTCTCCTCGTCGACCTCCTCGACGGCGATGGTCGGCGCCTCGACATCCGTGGTCTGCGGATCGCCGTCGGCCAGCAACCAATCCCACTGGTCGCGAGTCACCATCAAGAGGCTGCCGATGACCACCACACCGAGAATTGCGAACTGGCCGGGCTGAAGACGTCGCAGGGCTGCCATACCCCAAGTATGGGCCGCCGACGCACCGGCGTGAAACCACGCCCGGTTCAGGAAGCGCCGATCGATTCCCGAAGACCAAAGGCCAAGATCAGCCCCCGCAGATCCGCAGGCCTCGTCTCGAGATCGTCGAACGCCGCCAAGTCGGCGGCGGCCGAAACAGGATCGCCGAGGAAATTGTGGACGAACGCCCGGTACACGAGCGCCTCCGGATGCGCCGGATCGACGCCGAGCGCCCGATCGAGGAACGTCAGCCCGATCTCGGCCGGAGCCAGGGCATCCGGGGTCGCCGACCGGGCAAGCAACCAGCCTTGCCCGGCGAGCGCGTCCGGATCCTCGGGCACCGACTCGAGCATCCACTCCCCCAGCTGGATGCCGGTGAACGGCTCACCCTGCGCCGCCAGCGCCTCGGCGGCGAGCAGCACGTCGTCCACCGTGAGCTCGGTTTCGCTGAACGGCAGGGGATCGTCGACCAGTGCAACCGGTTCGACACGGGCGAGTGCGTCGTTCCGGGCGATGTCCGCCAGGCGATCGCGCAGGCCCTGCTGAACGACGAGCTGCTCGATAAACGGGGGTGCGTCGAGTTGGTCGAACGCGTCGAGATGCCCCTTGGCTGCGTCGAGATCACCGACGTCGAGGGCGATGGCCGTGGCGAACACTCGAGCGTCGGCGTAGTCGGGGTCGATCGCGACGGCGTCCTCGACGAGGGGCCGGGCGGCGTCGACGTTGCCTTGGAGGCGCAGGAACCACGCCTTGTACGCGAGGGCCTCCGTGTTGGAGGGCGACAACTCGAGGACGTCGTCGTACACGTCGATTGCGGCGTCGAGATCACCTTCCCCGAGCAGTTGCTGTGCTTCGAGCAAGAGCTCTCGGGTGGTGACCCGGATATCGCCGGTGATCGTGTCGTTGAGTGTTCGACTGCCAGAGAACTGGGCGACGAGAATCCCAGCGAGGGTGGCAACGACGGCGATGCCGGCCAGCCACATCCAGCCGGTTCGCTTCGCCGTCGGTGCCTTGATCGGTGCGGGCTGCTCCCCCACCTCGATTGCTCGAAGCACCCGAGCGGCGCGGGTGGTGTAGTCGGCCTTCAGCGATTCGTAGTCGGCGTCGTCGAGATCGCCGGCGGCGTACTCGGCCTCGAGGTCGTCGAGCGACCCGAGCAGGAAGTCACGCTCCTCGAGGAGCGCAGGATCGAGGCTCATCCCCGATCGGCCATCGCCTGCTCGACCAACGCGTGGTCCTCATCGGTCGCCTCGAGATCGGCGTCGCGCTGCCATCGACGGAACACCAGACCAAGGCCGGTGACCGCTACCGCTCCGCCCACGACCGGGAGGATCCACACGAGGGCGGTGATGCCTTCGGCGGAGGGCGTGTAGTCGACGTCTTCGCCGAAGGTGTCGACGAGTTGGTCGCGAATGAACGCATCGGATCGCCCCTCGTCGACCCAGACCCGGATCTCGCGACGAATGTTGCGGGCGACGACGACGTCGCTCTCGGCGACCGACTGCCCCTGACAGACGGGGCAGGCAAAATCCTGTGCAAGCGAGTACGCCCGGTCGGCGTTGCTGAGCGGCGGACCCTCGTCGACGGCGGCGAAGACCAGCATCGACAACCCGAGGGCGGCGACAGCCAGCCACGACGCAAGACGGCGGGTCACGACGACACCTCGGTGTCGGCGAGCGCTCGGGCGACCAGATCCTCGATCTGGTTGTCGAGATCATCCTTGGTGATCCCGCCGATGAGCTTGGCGGCGACCACACCACTCGGGGCGACGAGATAGCTCTCGGGAACGGCGGTGACGCCGTAGTCGACAGCGATTGCGCCCGTGTCGGTGGTGATCACGGGCCACTCGCCGCCGTTCGCAAGGAAGAAGTCGCGGACGTTGGCCGAGGCATCGTCGAACGCAACCGACACGACGATGGCATCACCAGTGATCGCTCGCTCCTCGGCGAAGGCAACGAGTTCGGGGTGCTCGACGATGCACGGAACGCATGTCGTGGAGAAGAAATTGACGACGACCCACTGACCACGATGGTCGTCGATGTCGAACCACTGCCCGTCGAGATCTTCTCCCTCGATGAGCGGAGCAAGGCGCCCGACCGCAGTGGAGTTCGCCGCCCGTTCCGACGCCGGTTCGCCGGTGGCAAGCAACACGATCAGGAGCGCGAAGGCCACCGCGACCGGGAGAACAATCCAGACCGCCGTGCGATGGGGGCCGGTGGCGGCGGTGGCCGTCACGACGACACCTCGACGGAGTCGGGTTCAGGGATCAGGGCTGAGGTCGGGGCGATCGGATTCCGACGTCGGCCTGGCACGACCGCAAGGGCTGTGCCCACCGCCATCACGATGCCGCCGATCCACAACCAGAGAATCAATGGTTGGACCGTCGCACGGAGCACCACAGCGTCGTCAGCATCTTCGGGGAAGGACAGCACCGAGAGCGCAATGTCGTCCTGGAGGGTCGAACGGACGCTCGGCGTGCCGATCGTCTGACCGGCAAACGGGTACGTCGAGATCGCCGGTGCGTAGACCTGACCACCGTCGACACGAATGTCGGCTTTGCGCTCCACCCGATTGGGGTACTCGACAATGCGAGACCCCTCATAGGTAAGGGTGTAGCCCGAGATCACAGCACTGTCGCCGGGTTCGAGGGTGAACTCTCCCTGGCGGACATAGGCGTTGCTCGCGGCGAACGCCACCGCGATCAACACGACACCGAGGTGCACGATCATGCCGCCGTTGGTGCGACCGACCAGACCACGCCAGCCCTGGCGTCGGGTGGCGAGCACCACCTGGCGCAGCGCGGCACCGCCTGCGAAACCACCAAGGCCGAAGGCCAGCATCGGCGCCCAACCGCGAGCGCCGACGACCGCGGCAAACACCATCGAACCGACACCGAGCCAGGCGGGCCAGATCAGTCGATCGGACAGGACGTCGCCGCTTGCCTTGCGCCACGGCAGGATCGGGGCGACCGCCATCAAGAACAGCAGGGTGAAGCCGATCGGCATGGTCATCTGATCGAAGTACGGATTGCCGACCGAGATCGTGCGACCGTCGATCGCCTCGACGATCAGCGGGAAGATGGTGCCGAGCAACACCACGAACGCAAAGCCGGCGAACACCACATTGTTGGCCAGGAACGCGCCCTCCCGCGAGACCGGCGAGTCGATGCGACCAGGCGCACGGAGCTCATCTCCTCGCCAGGCGATCAGGCCGAGCGACACAACGACGATCAGCGTGAAGAACGTGAGGAACCACGGGCCGATCTGGGACTCGACAAAGGCATGGACCGACTGCAACACACCCGAGCGGGTGATGAAGGTGCCGAGAATGGTGAGCGCGAACGTCGAGACGACCAGGGAAAGGTTCCAGACCCGCAGCATGCCTCGACGCTCCTGGACCATTACCGAATGGATGAACGCCGTGCCGGTCAGCCACGGCAGGAAGGATGCGTTCTCGACCGGATCCCAGGCCCAGTAGCCACCCCAGCCGAGGGTCTCGTAGCTCCACCACGCACCGAGCACGATGCCGAAGGTGAGATACCCCCACGCCAGCACGGTCCACCGGCGGGTGGCGACCAGCCAGCCCTCGCCCACCCGGCCGGTGACGAGCGCCGCGATCGCGAACGCGAACGGCACCGTAAATCCGACATAACCCAGATAGAGGATCGGTGGATGGAACGCCATCAGGATGTGGTTCTGGAGCAGCGGATTCGGGCCGGGGCCGTCGTAGCCAGGCGGCGGATCGAACGAGGTAAACGGCGCCGACGGGCCGACCATCAACAAAAAGAAGAACGCGCACACCACGAAGAGCGTGAGCATCACCCACTGCATCATCGGGTCGTCGCCGTCGTTGCGGAACTTCACGACGACCGCAACGACATAACCGCACAACACGAGCACCCACAGCAGCACCGACCCCTCGAGTGCCGCCCACAGGGTGGCGATGTTGAACAGCGCCGGGGTCTGCGACGAGCCGTTGTCGGCCACGAACTGGACGGTGAAGTCACGCGTGATCAGGGCTCGCTCCATGATCACGACGGACGCGACCGACGCGAGGGTCATCAACCCGACGAGCAACTTGGCGTCGGCGAACCAACGGGGCCGATAGCCGAGAATCCCGAGCAGCGCGACGATGATCCCGGCGATGGCACAGGCGGCGCCGACGGTGACCGACGCCGAACCGAGCGCGACGTTGCTCACGCGCAGGCCTCGGCGACAACCACCTGCTCCGCGCTTTCAGCGAGACGATCTTCGTACCCGTCGTCGTTGATGTAGTCGTTGTCGTGCTTGACCCGCATGCGGTCGGAGGCGAAGTACCAACCGTCGTCGGCGAGGCCGTCGAACCCGTCGACATCGGGATCCGACTGCACCCACGCGCCGTCGAGCACGACCGGCACATCGGGCTCGAACAATTCGGCTGGGTCGCCGAAGTGCACGATGTCGGCTGAGACGCCGCCGTGCATGATCGAGAACGCCACGATCGGCAGATCGTCCTGGAAGCCCTCGACGATCGAGCAACCGATCGGCAGACCCTGGAGGGTGAACCGTTCGTTGCCGAGTTCGTCGCGGCGTTCGACCGCTTCGTCGGCGTTGTAGAAGAACAGTGAGCCCGACGCAAGATTCCAGACGAGACCGATGACCGCGCCGACCATCACCAGCGCAATCAACGCAGGAACGACCCTGCGGCGACGAGTTCGGGCCGGTCGAGGTTCTTGAGGGGCGAGGGAGTCGTCGGCGACGGTGTCGCTCACGAGTCGTCCTCCGAGGTCATCCAGCGTCGGCGCTCGACGGGAACGCGGGCAGCCAGGGCCCGGCCGCGAACAGCCAAGCGGAAGGCGTAGATGCCGAGGGCACCGAGGGTGATGCCCCAGCCGGCGAGCAGGTACCCGAGATGCGTCACGATGCACCTCCCGACGTTGCGGCTTCGGCCCGACGGGCGGCGATGGCGTCGTCGAGTTCGCCGTCGCGGAGCTCTCGTTCGAGCCAGGCGATCCGGAAGCGGTGGGTCATCGACCAGGTGTAGAAGACACCCCACACGACAATGCCGAGAAACATCGTGAAGAGGGTCCAGTCCTCGAGCTTGCCGTCGGTGATCGACGACTGTTGATGGAGCGTGCGGTCAGCCCACCACTCGACCGATCGGTTGATGATCGGGATGTTGATGGCGGCGATGATGCCGACGACGGCCGCCCGGGTCGCAACGGCTGACTCGTCGCCGCCCATCGACCGCACGGCGAGGTAACCGATCATCATCACGAACAGGATCAGGGTGGTGACAAGGCGGACATCGCCCCACTCCCAATAGGTGTTCCAGGTCGGACGCCCCCAGATGGAGCCGGTGATGAGCGTGAGTCCGCAGAAGACGACACCGATCTCGGCGGAACTATGCGCAACGATGTCCCACCAGACGGAACGCTTCCACAGCCACATCACCGAGCCGACGGCGGTGACGGAAAAGGCGACATAGGTGAGAATCGCCGACGGGACATGAACGAAGATCATGCGCACCGAGTCAGCCATGAGGTCGTCCTCTGGGGCGACGAAGAAGCCGAGCAGGATCATCGTCACGACGCCGACGAGCACGGCCGCTCCGAGCACTTGAGTAGTGCGGGATCCGGTGTGGGCGGGAAGATCGAGTGGGGGGTTGGTCATGTCTCCTCCAAGAGCACGCCGTACGACAATGCTCCCAGGACCACGTTGATGACGCCGAACCCGGCGAGCAGACCCAGCCAAGACCAGCCGTCGACAGCCACCGATCCAAGAGCGTCGTCGAACGCCCGAGTCGCACCGATGAGCACCGGGGCCAGCACCGGGAGCAGCAAGATCGGCAGGACCGTCTCACGGGCTCTCACTCCGGCCACAAGCGCTCCGAGCAGGGTACCGGCCGCCGCGATGCCAACGGTGGCGACCAGGCAGGTCGCAAACACGAGTCCCCACGCCTCGACATCGGCGCTGTAGAGCACCACCACCCCGGCCAGAAGCACGATCTCGACAGCGAACAGCTGCACGGCGACGGCAATCGACTTCCCGACGAACACCGCCGGCGGTTCGACACCGGCCAGGAGCAGTGCCCGACGGGCGCCATCGGTGGTCTCGATCGAGGTCGAGCGCTGAACGGCAAGGGTCGAGACGAACATGATCGTGACCCAGAAGAGGCCCGAGGTCGCCTGCAACAAGACCGGTCGGTTGGCGTCGAGTGCGAAGCCGAACAGCACGAGAACGAGGCCGGCGAAGGGCACGACCTGGCTGAACGTGACCCGCGAGCGCCACTCGATCTGGAGGTCTTTGGTGGCGACGAGCCAGGCATCACGCAGCATCGTGGCCCCCCGGCTCGCGGCTGCCTCGTTCGTCGGAGGTGATGGTGCCGCCCGCGACCGTGAGGTGGCGGGTGGCGAGGTCGAGCGTGCGGTCGAGTTCGTGTGAGGCGAGCATCACGGTGGCGCCCGCGGACGCGGCGTCGAGGATGACCTGGTCGATCAGGTCTCGTCCGCCTTGGTCGAGGCCCGAGTGAGGCTCGTCGAGCAACCAGAGGCGAGGACGGCGAACGACCACGGCGGCGAGGGCGGTTCGGCGCCGCTGTCCCGCAGAAAGATTCCGCACCGCAACGTCGCGCAGGCGGTCGGCGACGCCGAGGCGGTCGAGCGCCGCCGGCACCGCTTCGTCGTCGATACGAGACGCGCGAGCCCAGAAACGCAGGTTCTCTTCGACGGTCAGGTCGTCGTAGAGCGCCGTGTCGTGCCCGAGCAGCCCGACCGACCGTCGCACGGCGGCCCGGTCGGTCACCAGATCGTGGCCCAGCACCTCGGCCCGGCCGGACTCGATCCGCAACAACCCGGCGCAGACCCGCAGCAGGGTCGACTTGCCGGCGCCGTTGGGCCCCTGGACGAGCACGATCTCGCTCTCGCCGACCTCAAGGTCGGCGCCTGCGAGCGCCGGGAACCGACCGAGCAACGCGACGACACCCTGGAGCGAAACGATGGACACCACGAAACGCTAGCGCCGCCCCGGCGGCGGTCCGGCGTGAACACGGTCGGGTTCTGCCGGTCGACCGACCCGGCGCCGGGTCTAGCCTTCCGGGCATGGCCTCCATCCGACTCTTGCTCGCCACCGTGGCCCTCGCCGCGCTGGCGGTGGCGTGCAGCGACGACGAGGGCGCCACGGAAGGCCGTCAGGATCCAGCTGCCGCAGCCGCCGCCGACCTCGATGCGCAAGCCGCGGCGCCGCGCGACGACGTTGATGTCGACGGCCCGTCCACGGATTCGTCCACGACGACATCGAGCACCACGACGACCACCATCCCCGGTGTTGTCGTCAACAAATTCGCGCTCACGATCGACGACTGTTTCGACCAGCTCGAGGAACTCGCCGCTGGAAGACCACGGGAAATCACCACCAAGATCCCCTGCGACGAACCCCACGACGCCCAGATCTTCAGCCGCCTCTCGTATCCGGCCGAGCCGGGAGAGCTGTATCCGGGCGACGACATCGTCGAGGACTACGCCCTTGCCGCCTGCTATCTCCGATTCGAAGCCTGGGCCGATGCGATTTACGAGACCAGCGCGCTTGAGATCCGGGCCTTCACCCCCACACGCGACGACTTCGAGGCGCAGAGCTACCGAGGCATCCAATGCTTTGTCGAGCGTGAGGACGGCGACAAGCTCGTCGGCACCTCGCGCAGCAGTGGGCTCTGAGCCCTCACCGCAGGGTCCGCACCGGCGCTGAGGCCGCCCGCTACCGTGGGCGCTGGTCAGCGGGCACGACCAGGAGGATTCCTCCATGGCCTTCGCGCCCTTGGTTCTGGCCATCGTCATCGGCACCATCGTCGGCGTCGCTCGAGGCGGTCGCGTCGCTGCGCTCTCCGGCGTTCGTTTCGCCTCGCTGTCGCTCGTCGTGATCGCGGTCATCGGCACTGTTGCCGTCGAGCATTTCGACCTCCCTGCGCCGGGCTGGATCGCGCTCGGATCCCTCGTCATGGCTCTGGCCTTCACCTTCCGCAACATCCGACTCGCCGGTATGGCGGTGGTGAGCGTCGGCATCATCGCCAACCTCACACCGATCGTGTTGAACGGAGCGACGCCGGTTCGGCCGGAGGCACTCATCGAGGCAGACATGGTCGACGCCGCCGACATCGAACGCGTGACCTTGTCCGGCCCCTACGAGTTGAACGATACCGACACGTCGCTTGCATTGTTGGGCGACACGATCCCAGTGTCGTTCGCCAATCAGGTCACATCGTTCGGCGACCTCATCATCCTCGTCGGCATCGCCGACGTTCTCGCCAACCTCCTGGCCCGGCGTCGGCGGCCGGCCGTCCCGCTGAGCGCGCTTGCCAGCCTGGAGGCCTTCGGTTGGCACGAGGCGGACGAAGCGTCGGGATCGATCGTCGAGCTGCGCGCTGAGATGCGCAGCCTCTACCCCGAAGATGAAGGTGAGGTCGTGCGGGTCTTCGCCAACACAAGAGCGAGCCCAGTCCAGGACTGCGGGATCGCCCCGCCGCCAGCGGCCGAGTCGCCGTCCCAGTACTCCGCGAACCCGGAGCGCACCGCTCCCGCAATCGTGCGACCCCGCAACTCCTCCCCGACCTCCGTCTCGGCCGGACCGCGATCGAGGGCGCTCCAGAGCAGATAGGCCAGCTGAGGCCACACCGGCCCCCGCCAGTAGGACGACGGGTCGTACATCGGCTCGGCCGGGTGTACCCCCCGGGGGCCGAACGCACCGCCATGATCGGCCGAGTCGGCGAGCGAGGCGACCGCTGCGGCCCGTTGGTCCGTGTTGTCAACCACGAGCAGGGCACACAGTGGGTCGGCCGTTCGGATCCGGCCCGACGTCGATGCGCCGGGCCCGGCGTCGGCCCAGGTCGCAAGGTCGACGTCCCAGCGACCTTCGATCAACGGGACCAACGCATCGACGTCAGCGAGCAGTTCGTCGTCACCGGTGACCGACGCCAGCTCACGGGCGTTCCACACCGTGAGGGCATTGAAGCTGACGGAGGCGGCGCCGAACGCCGGATTGGCGAGCGGACCACCGGTCGGACCGAACTCGAGCGACGTGAGCAGATCGATCTTGTGTCGACGCCACACGTCGAGATCGAAGCCGGAGCCCGGGCAGTAATGATCCCAACGGGGCGAGTCGTCGCAGCCGGTCTCCCACGGGTGCACCACGGTGATCAGACCCGACTCCGGATCGCGGACCCGGTCACGCAGCAAGAACCGGAGACCTGCGTGGGCTCGTTCGGCGAGTTCGTCGGGCACGTCGATCCCCCGGCGGCGAAGCTCCGCGACCGCGTGGCCGTACATCGGCGGCTGGGTGATCGATGAGCTGCCCGCCCTTCCCCAAAGGTCGACCGGCACCTGCGGATCGAGTTGGTAGCCCATGTGCGGCACGAAGCCGGCGCCGTCCTGGAGTTCGAGGACGCACCCGAGCTCGGCAACCGCCCGATCAGGCCGGTCGAGATCGGCCCAGATCAGCGCGTGGAAACAAGAATCCCAGAGCCACAACCAGGGGTACACCTCCGTGTTCGGTGCGGTGTAGCCATGGTCGACCCAGGCGTTGTCCATCAGGTGTCCAACCGCCGAACTGACCGCCTCGATCGTGGTCTCGCTCTCCGGATCGGGCATGGTGGACGACATGGCCGTCTGCGCTTTCGTGTCGTTCCGACTGGGTCTCACCGACGGCGTGTCGGTTGTGGCCGGGCACTGGCAGCGTGCCGTCGAGTCGATGGGCTTCGACACGGTGACGGTCGCCGGCGAGGGTCCGGTCGACCGGACCGTAGCCGGACTCGAGTTGTCTGCGGCCAACCCTCCCGACCTCGATGAGTTGCGCGCCGCCCTCGCCGACGCCGACCTGATCGTTGTCGAGAACCTCTGCACCATCCCGCTCAACCTGCCCGCCGCCAACGCGGTCGCCGAGATCTGTGCCGGTCGACCGGCGGTGATGCATCACCATGATCCACCCTGGCAGCGGGCCCACTTCGCTCACATCACCGAGATCCCGACCGACGATCCGGCCTGGCGCCACGTCACGATCAACGAACTCACCCGCGAACAGTTCCGTGATCGCGGGATCGACGCCGTGCGGATCTACAACGGCTTCCCGACCGACACGCGGCCCAGCACCTCCCCCGAGCTGAGGGCAATGCTCGACATCGCCCCCGACGAGGTCGTCCTCGCACATCCCGTTCGGGCCATCGAACGCAAGGATGTCCCGCGAGCCATCGCGATCGCCGAGGAACTCGACGCCACCTACTGGCTGTGGGGGCCTGCCGAAGACGGCTACGGCGACGAACTCAGCCGGATACTCGCCCGGGCCCGTTGTCGCGTGGTGCACCGGGCGCCCGACGTCGACCCGATCGACCTGTACCGAGCCGCGAACGCCGTCCTCTTCCCCTCGACCTGGGAGGGCTTCGGCAATCCACCAGTCGAGGCGGCCATGCACGACCTCCCCGCAGCGGTCGGCCCCTACCCCGTCGCCGACGAGCTCCGCCGACTGGGCTTCCGCTGGTTTCCGACCGACGACGCCGGCCCACTCGGCCGATTCCTTGCCGACCCCGACCCCACGCTCCTCGCCCACAATCGCGACGTCGCCCGCACGCATCTCTCGCTCGAGTCGATGACCGAGGCCCTCCGGGCGCTGTTCGACGAGGCGGGCTGGATACCGTAGGCCACCATGGCGACCAGCCCCCTCGATCCGGTTCTCGCGCAGCGAGCCCGAGCCAGCCGCCTCGCCGACCTCGGACAGCGGATCGGCTACGGCCTGTTCGGTGTCGCCTTGATCGTGTTTTTCGTCGGCCTGATCGGCAACTTCACAGCCGGCATTTCCACGGCGATCATCGTGTGCGTCGTCATCGGCTCGATCGTGTTGGCCCCAGCAATCGTGGTCTCCTACGCCGTGAAGGCCGCAGTGCGCGACGACCTTGAGCACGGGCGCGAGGTCGGCTGATGGCGACCCGCCTTCCCGCCGCCGAGCGTCGAGCCGGTCTTGTTGAGGCTGCGCTCACGGTGTTCTCGGCCGAGGGATTCAAGGTCGCCACGATGGACGCCGTCGCGGCCGAGGCCGGTGTCACCAAACCGGTGCTCTATCAGCACTTCCCCTCGAAGCGGGAGCTCTTCCATGAGCTCATTCGCAACGTCGCCCGCAGTCTCCGCAGCGACGTCACCGACGCGATCAGTGCCGCCACCAGCCCCCACGACATGGTCCGGCGCGGCATGCGGGCCGTCTTCACCTTCGTCGACGAACGCCCTGAGGAGTTCCGCCTGCTCTACGGCGAGGGCGTACGTTCCGACGAGGCATTCGCCGTCGAAGTGCGCGGGTTCGAGCGATCGATGGCCGACGCCATCGCCGAGCTGATCGACATCGACGGCATCGAGCCGGCCGGACGCCTTGCGCTCGCCTTCGGCATCGTCGGGCTCGCCGAGGCGAGTGCTCGACACTGGTCGCTCGGCGGGAGCGGTCTGAGCCTCGACGAGGTTGTCGAGCATGTGTCGGACTTGGCCTGGCACGGCCTGCGGGCCCCGCAGCGCAAGCCCGACTGAGCCGCAACTCGGTCAGCTGCTCGGGCGACGGCCGCCGTGCTCGGGGGGCGGTGTGATGTCGATCGGCTCGGCAGGCAGTTCACCGGCGATCAGCGCCGGGAGGTACTGGCGCAGCAGATACGGCACGGTCGGCATGTCGCTCGCCAGCAGTTCGTCAAGGGACCACCACCGCGCCCCCATGAAGGCGGCAGCCTCGAGCGCCTCAAGGCCCTTGGGGTCGTACTCGCCGCCATCGCACCACGCGACATGGATGCGATCGTCGGACTCGAAGTGGTAGCCGGCGAAGTCGTACTCGGTCTGTTGCACCCACACGCACGGACCCATGTCGACATTCGGGATGCCGGTCTCCTCATGGAGTTCTCGGAGCGCAGCCGCACCGGAATCCTCGTTCCATCCCATGCCGCCGCCGGGGATCTCCAGCCAGTCGGGCTTGCGGGGGTCGATCGGATCCTCGGCCTCGATGAGAAAGATCCGAGCCTCACGATCGAGAAGAACGACGCGAGCCGCTGGCCGCCGCAGGGTGAAGGTCATGGCGGAGGAACCTAGCGGGCGACCCGCAGGAGGACTTCCTGGGTGACCGTGGCGACATGGGTGCCGTCGGGATTCCACAGCTCACCGGTGGCGTGGCCCCGGCCGCGCCGAACGCCACTCGACCGGAAATCATGGAGGGTCCAGTCGGTAGCGGGACGAAGGTTGTGGAACCACACGGCGTGATCGAGGCTTGCCCCGAAAAACGGCCGTACCGCGTCGGGGTCGTCATAGTCGGGCGACTCGATCGGATGGGCGTACTCGACTGCCTCGGTGGGAAGATCGTCGCTGGTGTAGGTGTGGGCGACAGCGTGCAGTAGCGGTGTGTCGGGGTAGCGCTCGGTGATCCGGATCCACGCTCGGGCGTCGGGTGGGGCTGCCGCAGCACCGCTCCGTTCGATCATCGGCTCGATCCAGGAATCCATCTCGATCGTGCCCGGCGCGGCGACGTCGGGGATCTCGACACGCTGCGCCTCGGGCTCGTCCTCGACCCGTTGGAACGACGCCGAGAGATTCAGGATGACGCCGTGCGATTGTCGGGCAAGGACGCGCCGGGTGACGAACGACGAACCATCACGGACCCGGTCGACCTCGAACTCGATCGGCTCATCGTGGTTCCCGATACGCACGAAGTACGCGTGCAGGGAGTGCGGTTCGTACACGAACTCGGTCGTGAGCCCGGCGGCGAGCAGCCCCTGGGCGGCGACCTGACCGCCGTAGACCTGCCCCCACGGGTACTCGGCGCTGATGGCTCGGAAGGTGTCGTCGCCGGCCGGTTCGAGGGTGAAGAGTTCGTCGAAGGTGACCGGCGCAGCCATGGCGGCTGACCCTAGCCAGCGCGCTGGTGCGGACCACCAACGATCGGCGTGCGACACTCCAGCCATGGCTCGAGAGCGACACCAGTTGACCACCGTGGTTGTCGGCGACGAACCCGACGGCTGGGCCACTGCCGGTTTCACCGTGCACGACGACCGGGTCCGGATCGGCTCGACGACGATCGTGTGTGATCCAAGCGTCGGGAACGGCATCGCTGTCGTCGGCATCGACGGGCTGAGCGACACCGTCGACGGCCTGCCGATCGGTCTCGTCGACGCGCCGGTCATCCCGGCGGCCGAGCACCACAACCGGGTCACGGGCTTCGATCACCTGGTCGCCATGTCGCCATCGATCGACCGCACCGCCGACGCCCTGATCGACGCTGGCCTTCAACGACGACGCACCCGCCGCTTCGAGATGGGAGGCGAGACCCGCCGACAGGACTTCTTCTGGCTCGGTGATGTCATCCTCGAACTCGTCGGTGTCGACGGTGCTGAGGGGGCGGGCGAGGCGACGTTTTGGGGCTTGGCGCTCGAGTGTGACGACCTCGACCTCGCCGCCCGCCGACTCGGCGAGACGCTGGGCACGGTCAAGGATGCGGTACAGCCCGGCCGACGCATCGCGACGGTACGAACCAAGGAACTCGGCATCTCGGTACCGATCGCCCTGATGTCACCGCACCATCGTCGTTGAGGCCACTCCGCTCATTGCGGTCGCTACGCTCTCGGCGGTGCGGCGGTACCTGCTTGCCCTCGCCTTCATGTGCCTGACCGGCCTCGCCGCCGGGTGCTCCGATGGCGAGCGCCCCTATCTGACCGACCCGGCCAACCCCACGACGTCGACCGTTACGGGGGAGGAATCGGGGACGACGGGCACCATGCCCGAGCGCCTCGACCCCAACGATCCGGACTATCCGACGACCCCACCACCGACCACGGTCACCTATCCGTCGTCGTGAGCCGGACGGTGGCGAACCGCGGTAACGGCACGAACCGTCACCGCGCCGTCCACGGTGACGTCGAGTACATCCGCATCGACGATGAGGCTCATGGGCTCGGCGTGACCGGCCGGCCAGAGCACGCTGAGGTGCGGGTTGGCCTTGAGCAAAGCACACGATTTGCGACCCAGACCGAAGGTCAACGTCACCCCGGTGAACGTCGGCATGACATGCGTGACTCGGGGCGGCCCCGCTGGGTCGGACACGACGGCGTAGGCGCTCTGGCCGTAGCTACGAACGACCTCGGGGAGGAGCTCCACAGGGACCTGCATGCTCATGAACCGATGGTAACGGGTTGCGCGGAACGGGTCCGAGGACACCGGCTGCCGGCTAGCGCACAGCGTCAGCAAAGGCGGCGGCGATCACCTCGACATCGTCGAGATCAGTGCGCCAGTTCGAGACCGACAGCCGGATTCCCGGTCGGCCCTGCCACACCGTGCCACTCGGATAGCAACGCCCATCGGCCACCACGGCAGCCAGAACGGCACTGGTGCGATCGGGATCCGACTCACCGGCGGAATCGACCGCCTCGACCACGACCTGGTTGATACCTTGACCTCTCACCCGGAGGCCGTCGATCGATTCGATCGCAGCAGCAAGCGCTTCAGCCGCGTCACAGGCACCATCGACGAGTCGCTCCACCCCCGAACGGCCGAGCGACCGCAGCGCCGCCCAGACCGGAACACCTCGGGCGCGGCGCGAAAACTCCAGAACCCGATCGGTGGGGTCATCGACCTCGCCCACCGGCGGCAGATAGGCGGCCCGCACGCCAACCGCGGCGGCGAGCACGGCGCGATCGGCAACGACCGAGATGCCGCAGTCGTAGGGCGTGTTGAGCCACTTGTGCGCATCGCACGCCCACGAATCCGCTCGCTCTGCGCCCGCAGCGAGTGCGGCACGACGACTCGACGCCCGCACCCAGAGCCCGAAGGCGCCATCGACATGCAACCAGACGTCATCGCGTTCCGATCGGCGCTCCGCGACAGCATCGGCGATGGCATCGATCGGGTCGAAAGCCCCGGCGTTCACGTTGCCGACCTGAGCGTTGACGATGAGCGGCCCGGCGTGGCCGAGGATCGCGGCACGAACTGCATCGGGATCCATCGCTCCCGACGAATCACTCGGCACCGGGACGATTGCGTCGGAGCCGAGCCCGATCACGCGCGCCGACCGGGCGACCGAGGAGTGCTGTTCGACGCTTCCGATCAGGGCGACGGGCGGGGCCCCAACCAGCCCGGTTCGTTCGACATTGATGCCGTGAGCAGCCAGAACATGGTGGCGAGCGGCGAGCAACCCGATCGTGTTCGCCGCCTGAGCACCCGTCGGGAACCCCACAGCGGCGTCTCGGGGAAGATCCAACACGTCGAGGATCCAGCGTCCTGCGACCTGTTCGGCAGCGACCGGCGCCGGGCCGTGCTCAGCGAACGCGGCGTGTTGGTCCCACGCCGAGACGAGCCAATCGGCACCGAGCCCAGCCGGAAGGGTGCCGCCATTGACCAGGGCGAGGTACCGGCCTGATCCGAGTGCCGACAACCCAGGCTCCAGCCACGTCGCCAACTCCTCAACGGCGACGTCGGGAGCGACACCCTCGTCGGGAAGGTCGGTGACCGGGGCGCGGGCGAGCAGGGTGGCGGCATCGACGGGAGGTCCGACGTGACGATCGTCGAGCGATTCGAGCCAGTCGAAGGCAAGGGCAGCCGCCCGTTCGAGGGACGGACGGTGATCGACGGGCTTCACCGGCGAGCGCCTTTGTGATGTCGAAGCTGCTCGATCAATTCGCCCTTGTTCCCCTCGACGCACCAGCCGTCCACGCCAACGAAGGTAGCGAGGTCGTCGAGCGCGCGGGCCATTCCCTCGGCGGTAACGTTCTGGTCGGCACCCGGCTCGGCAAACGCGCCGAACACGCGAAAGCGCCGCGCACGGCGATCGGTCTTGCCGTCGAGTCGCCCGGCGATGCGGTCGCCCATCAGGAACGGCAGCACGTAGTAGCCGAACTTCCGCTTGGCGGCCGGCGTGTAGATCTCGAGCCTGTACTCGAAATCGAAGAGGCGCTCGCCGCGCTCGCGAAACCACACGACCGGGTCGAATGGCGACAACAACGTGCAGGTCTCGATCGCCCGAGGAAGCGTGGCCTCCGGGTGAAGCACGGCAGGGAGATTCCACCCTTCGACGGAGACCGCTTCGAGTTCACCGGCCTCGACCAACTCGGCGAGCCGCTCCCGGGCGGGCCGCTTCGGAAGTCGGTGATAGTCGACGATGTCGGCAGCGGCGGCCACACCGAGGCTTCGGGCCGCCCGCCGCAGAAGCTCGCGATGGGCATCCTCCTCCGATGGGGTCGGAACAGCCCGGATCTCATCGGGCACGATCCGTTCCATCAGGTCGAACTCCTTCACGAACCCAGGACGACGACGGATCCCGACCTCACCGACCCGAAACAACCAGTCGAGTGCGAGCGCACCCTCGGAGCGGTCGCCCCACCACGCACCGTCTCTCGGACGAGGGTCGACGAGTTCAGCCGGCGCAAGCGGACGCTGCCGAACCTGGTCGAGTACCTCGCCGAGATACCCCTGGTTGGCGGCGGCGAACTCGACCAGTCCCTTCCACGTCTGCCCGGCAGCCGCTCGCCGCTTCTGCCACCGCATGAGCGGTTCGTCCTCGACGGGCATCAGCGAGGCCTCGTGACACCAGGTCTCGAACCATTCGTCGTCTCGATACGCAACCCGGTCGAGCAAGGTGGGGTCATAGGGGCCGAGTCGGGCGAAGAGGGGCAGGTACTGCGTGCGCATGACGACCGGCACCGAGTCGAGTTGCAGCAGGCCGAGGCGACCCATCACCCGCCGCAGATGACGCCGGTCGACCTTGCCGGCGGGGCGAGGGTCTCGAAACCCCTGCGCCGCCAGCGCGATGCGTCGCGCCTGCGACGCCGAGAGCGTCCGGGTCACGCCCCGAGGTGCCGGGCGAGGGCGTCGAGATCGGGCAATCGCCAGTGGTCGTGATCGACATGAAGATCGAGCGGGTCGAGCTGCACCACCGGAAGGCCAGCCCGACCGGCTCCGAGGACATCGGCGTGCACGGTGTCGCCCACATAGAGCGTGCGATCTCGGGCGGTGCCGAGCGCCTCGAGTGCAGGGTCGAAGATGGCGGGATCGGGCTTTGCGATCCCGATCGTCGTCGAGTCGACAATCGCGGGAACGTGCGGGAGGGGGCCGTCCGGTTCGAGTTGGCAGATACCGAGGTTTCGGCATTGGTCGACTGCGGTGCCGTCGTTGTTCGACACGATCGCGACCGGTCGGACCATGCTGACCCGGTGGAAGGCAGCGATGTTGGCCTCGAGCGGATACCGCCAGACCTTGTGCAGACCGCTGCCGTCCCGGCGGGCCGCCGCCCGCACCTCGATCGCTCGATCAAGATCGGTACCAACGATGCCGACACAGCCGAATGCCTCGCGGTCGTAGTGCGCCCAGATGTCGAGATCGTTCTCGGCAACCGTCTGTGACGCAAGCAACTCGGTGATGCCGCGGACACCGGCGTAGTGGGCGTCAGCGGCGAGTTCGGTCGGGATCTCGCACTCGAGCCCACCTCGGCGAAGGATCTCCGAAACCACGGCCGGGTCGGGGACGATAAAGACACCGCCCATGTCGAACACGACGGCATCGATGCGCTCAGGCAAGACCATGGACCGGAGTAGAGCACACCCGCCACGACCGCGCCCTCCCTAAACTCCAACGATGACCGGTGCCGCCGAACCCGTCGTTCGCGACACCACGAGATTTTCGGGCTGGCGCATCATGGCGCTCGCCACGATCACCCTCGGGCTCACCGGACCGGGGCAGACGATCGGCGTCAGTGTCTTCATCGACCACTTCGCCGACACCCTCGACCTGTCGAAGAACGCGATCGCAGCCGGCTACGCGATCGGCACGCTTTGCGGATCGCTGACCTTGCCGACGGTCGGACGACTGGTCGACCGCTACGGCGTGCGCCGGGCGATGACTACCATCGGCGTGCTCTTTGCCCTCGGGCTCACCTACATGAGCGGGGTGCAGGGCCTCGTGACCCTCACGATCGGCTTTTTCTTCATCCGGATGCTGGGGCAGGGATCGCTCTCGCTCGCATCGACCGTGGCGATCTCTCGCTGGTTCGACCGGCGTCGAGGGCTTGCGCTTGGGATTGCGATGACGATCTCCTCGGCGCTGATGGCGCTCGTGCCGGTCGCGTTGTCGTTCGTGATCGACGAGGTCGGCTGGCGCCAGGCGTGGCTCGTTGCCGCCGGAACCATTGCGCTGGTTGTCGTGCCTGTGTCCTGGTTCGGGATCATCGACCGTCCCTCGACGGTCGGCCAGTTCCCCGACGGAGAACCACCCACCGACTCCACCGACGACGTTGAGGAATGGGGCGTCGAACGCAGCGAAGCGGTCCGCACGAGGGCGTTCTGGATCCTGGCGCTTGCGACGGCGCTCGCCTCGATGCTCGTCACCGCCCTCAACTTCCACCAGATCGCATTGTTGGGCGAGAGCGGCTTCACGGAGACCGAGGCGGCAATCATGTTCCTGCCGCAGGTGCTCGGCTCGTCGGTCGGATCCCCCGGCATGGGCCTTGCGCTTGACCGAATGGGCACTCGATACGCACCGGCCGTCACGCTGGTGATGCTCGCCGGTTCGCTGCTGCTCGCCGGCTGGGTCGTATCGACCGCCGGCGTGATCCTCTACGCCGTCTGGTTGGGGTTGCAGTCAGGCATGGTCCGCACGCTTGGCGCCGCGCTACTCCCCGCCTGGTTCGGCACCCGCCACCTCGGATCCATCCAGGGCACGATGACCTTCATCGGGGTGCTCGCCTCGGCGGCCGGGCCGATCGCTTTCTCGCTCACCGAGTCCGCCACGGATTCGTTCCGCAGCACTGCCACGTTGTGGGCCGTCGCCCCGTTGCTCGCCATGGTGTTCGCCCTGTCGAAGCGGCCGCTCACGACCTGAGCCGCACTCGAACCCGAAAACGACGACGACCCGCCGGCGCCGAGCGCCTGACGGGTCGTCGAATGCTCGGAACGGAATGATCAGGTGCCGGTCCAGTTGGGTTCGCGCTTCTCCGCGAACGCCTTCGGGCCTTCCTTGGCGTCATTGCTGCCAAACACCGTGCCCATGAGTTCGCCCTGCATCTTCCAGAGCTCCGCCTCGTCGTACCCCTGTGCGGCGGCCTTCACCAGCTTCTTGCTGGCGGCCACCGCGAGCGGGGCGTTCTTGGCGATGCGCTCGGCCAGGGCAACCGCTGCGTCGAGCGCTGCACCGTCCTCGCTGGTCTGCGAGAGCAGACCGAACTCGAGCGCCTCGGAAGCGGTGATGTTGTCACCGGTGATGGCCATTTCCATCGCCTTGGCGTAGCCGACCCGCGCCGGGAGGCGCATGACGCCGCCGCCGGCGGCGAACAGGCCGACCTTCACCTCACGGATACCGAACTTGGCGCTCTCGCCAGCGACCATGAGGTCGCACGACAGCGCCAACTCGAGACCACCAGCGATGGCGAAACCCTCGACCGCTGCGATCAGCGGCTTCTCAGCACCGGCCTGGATGAACTCCTGCATCGGGCCGATGTCCTCGCCGGCCGCAAACGCCTTGAGGTCCATGCCCGAGCTGAAGCCCTTCCCGGCACCCGTCAACACACCGGCGGTGAGGCCGGGGTCGTCGTTGAGTTCCTGCACGGCGTTCCACAGCCCGTGGGACAGGTCGCCGTTGATGGCGTTCATCGCCTCGGGCCGGTTGAGGGTGATGATCATCACCCGGTCGCGACGCTCGACGATGACGGCGTTGTTCTCGCTCATGTGCACTCCCCTACTTCGGTGGCATCCGGATGCCACCGTCGAGCCGGATGGTCTCGGCGTTGAGATACGGATTGGTGATGCACTCCATCACGGTGAAGGCGAGCTCCTCGCCGGAGCCGAGACGCTTCGGGAACAGCACCGACTGGCCGAGGTGCGCCTTGAACGCTTCGCTCTGCTCGCCCTCGCCGTAGATCGGGGTGTCGATCAGGCCCGGGGCGATCGTGTTGACGCGAATGCCGACGGCCGAAAGGTCACGGGCGATCGGCAGGGTCATGCCGACGACGCCGCCCTTCGAGGCCGAGTAGGCGCACTGTCCGATCTGGCCGTCGAACGCGGCGGCGGACGCCATGTTGACGATGGCGCCGCGGCTGCCGTCGTCGTCGACCGGGTCGGTCTGGGCCATCGCGGCAGCCGAGCGGGTCAGCATGTTGAACGAGCCGATCAGGTTGACCCTGATCACGAACTCGAACGCGTTCAGGTCGAACGGCTGGTTGTTGCGGTCGATCGTGCGACCGGCGTAGCCGATGCCGGCGGAGTTGACGAGTGCACGAAGCGGACCCATCTCCGAGGCGGCGGCGACCGCAGCATCGGCGTCGTCGGTGGACGACACGTCACACTTGACGAAGAGGCCACCGAGCTCAGAGGCGACGGCCTGACCCTTCGCTTCGTTGAGGTCGGCGATGACGACGCGGGAGCCGGCGGCGGCCAGCTGGCGGGCCGAGGCCTCGCCGATGCCGGAGGCACCTCCGGTGATGATCGAGGAGGAACCCTCGAGGTTCATACGGGGCATCAGGAATCGATCCTTTCGATGATCGTTGCGTTGGCGAGACCGCCACCTTCACACATGGCCTGGAAGCCGTAACGGCCACCCGAGCGCTCGAGCTCGTTCACGAGCGTGGTCATGAGCTTGGCGCCCGAGCAGCCCAGCGGGTGGCCGAGGGCGATGGCGCCACCGTTGACGTTGACCTTGTCGAGGGAGACACCCGTCTCCTTCTGCCACGCCAACACGACCGAAGCGAAGGCCTCGTTGATCTCGAAGAGATCGATATCGTCGAGGGTGATCTCGGCCTTGTCCATGATCTTCTCGGTGACCGGAATCGGGCCCTTGAGCATGGTCACAGGATCCGTGCCGGCCAGCGCGAAGTTGGTGAAACGGGCACGAGGTTTGAGGCCGAGTTCCGCAGCCTTCTGTGCGCTCATGATCAGCACGGCGGCTGCGCCGTCGGAGATCTGCGACGAGTTGCCGGCCGTGATCTTGCCGTCTTCGGAGAATGCCGGCTTGAGGTTGGCCAGGGTCTCGGGCGTGGTGTCGGGGCGGATGCCTTCATCCTGCGTAAACATCTCGATCTCACCATCGATCTCGACGGGAACCGGGACGATCTCTCGGTCGAAACGACCCTCGGCGGCGGCCCGGGCGGCCCGCTGCTGGCTCTGGGCCGAGAAGGCGTCGAGGTCCTCGCGGGTGAGGCCGTATTCGTCGGCGATCATGTCGGCGCCGATGCCCTGCGGTGGCAGACCGGTGTCCTCGTACCGCTTGAACACTGCAGGACCGAAGGGCATGCCGAGTTCGCCGCCAGCGGCCGACGCGCCCATCGGGGTGCGTGTCATCGACTCGACCCCAAGGGCGATGACGACGTCGTACGCGCCGGCCATAACGCCCTGGGCGGCGAAGTGAATCGCCTGCTGGCTCGAACCGCACTGACGGTCGACCGTGGTGGCGGGGACGGACTCGGGCCAGCCGGCGGCGAGGACGGCGCTGCGGCCGATATTGAACGCCTGTTCACCCACCTGGGACACGCAGCCGGTGACGACGTCGTCGACGATCGACGGATCGAGGTCGTTGCGCTCTTGCAGCGCCTTGAGGACATGGGCACCGAGATCGGTCGGATGCCAGTCCTTGAGCTTGCCGTTGCGGCGCCCGGCAGGGGTCCGCACGACGTCGACGATGACAGCCTCATGCATGAGGTCGCTCTCTTTCATTCGCTTCGGTCCGAGACCGAAGACTTTTTCTGAGGGTTGGGGGTCTGGAGGATGGCGTCGACATTGGCGCCGAGCCGTTCGAGGAGGGTCGCCAACTGCTGGCGTTCCTCTCGACTGATGCCGTGGCGAATCTCCTGGCGGAAGCATTCGTCCACGGCGTAGAAGCGTTGGACAAGGGCGGAACCCTCGTCGGTGATCCCGACGAGCCAGACGCGGCGGTCGTGGGGGTCGGGGTTGCGGGTGACGAGTCCACGGGCCTCGAGTTGGTCGATCATCGCGCCGCACGACGCCCGACCGACCCCGACGAGTTCGGCGAGT
>Ga0181574_10001342_pt1 | contig 22965 bp, 30 predicted proteins | sample 101ome_24_FD_145600 | JGI IMG/M metagenome (GOLD analysis project Ga0181574, IMG submission 145600) | Coastal salt marsh microbial communities from the Groves Creek Marsh, Skidaway Island, Georgia - 101410AT metaG (spades assembly) | ecosystem: Environmental > Aquatic > Marine > Intertidal zone... | reverse complement strand
AAGCACCAGTGTTGCGCCAACACCCGAAGTTCGTGCAATATTCCGGTCGCAATACGGCCGCCACCGAGCTCACGCGCCGACGAGGGAAGCGCGCCGTGTTGCTCGGCGAGACTAGTCAGGTTACCAATCCGCTCTACCTAAAACTCATGGACAAAACAACTGCGTTTTCCGAGAGGCCGCGTATCAGGCCGTATTACGGCGGTGAGCACTCGACAAAGGCGACGCAGAATCTCCCTCCGAGCAACCTCGAAACGATGATGAGCGGCAAAAAAATTTATAATCTCGGAAACGGGCGAAAGTTTCAGCGCGCTGCGTCGTCGAGACAATATATCAACAGCGGCCGCGGCCACCGCCTGGCGTTCGGCGGGCGGCTGCGTGATGGAGTCGGAAAAGTGGTTCGCAAACAGGATCTGGTCAAAACGCAGCGCGGCGTTCGCGGATACAACAATCCATTCGAGCGGACGCGCGATCTCGCCCCGTCAGTTGGTTTCGCAAACAATAAAAGTTATGCGAGAAACGTGTCGCGGCCGCTAAATATCGTGACGAAGAAGCGGACACGCAATAATGTGGGTACGCGCCCAGCTTTAGACAATTCAAACTACACAAAGAAACAAGCGCCACGACCCACCGCCATTAGAAAGGAGTCGTCAAAAATCATCATCAAGGACCGGCGCTCTTATGGTAAACTGATCGGTAGCGCAACTGTGGGAGGGCTCGAAACACGCCCGGACAACTTCCGGCCGCTGTTGAAGGAGCTGGTTGTGCGCGGGCGCGCGATCGCGACTGGCACTAACCTCAATGTTGTCGAGAATCTTTATCGGACATTGCCTGTCAAAGACGGTAATCTAATTCGTCAAATTTTTGAATCTCGTAAAAACATTTCAAACGCAGACGGCAATATCTTTGTCGCGCAGCCCGCCGCGCGCGGCGCTCTGACAGTCCGCAAAAACGACCCGACTACGGGCGGATATTCGATGATCCAGGGATTGCATCACCGCCAAAATCCAATCTATTAAAAAAAACTTTAATGTTTGCATGAATAAATGTCAGCGAACGCGGGTGCCACACAAACACAAACCAATTACACGATGCCGATAGTCATCGTGTGTGTTATAATAATCATGTTTTGCGTATATAAATCAAAATCTGCGGTCGATGAAATCGACGCCGAAGTTAGGTCTCAGATATTGTACGGTGACGGCTCAGTTCGCCCAGAAAAAATGAAAGACGCGGAGAAAACTGCGTTCAATCAAGCACAATGTTCTCAACTTTCTGTGGGTACTGATATGTACTCTCAAATATACCGCATCGATCGAGTGCTTAATGAGGCCACCGAAGGAGAAGGCGAAAACTTAAAGCAATTCGCAATGAAAGGCGTGACCCCTAAATATGGAATTGGTTGGGGGTGTCAGCTGGACAAGGAGAAGGGGGCATGCGTTGAAAATTCTTATTTCTATGATTTGAATAAGGATAACGACGATCGTTTTTATTCTCCGGAAAACCTGTTCGATTCATCGTCGTTGGGTTATGACGACTATTACGAAAAGGATATGGGCGATGGAAAGATTCGTGGAATGACTGGTGCAGAGGCGGCAAACGAATGCTTCGGTAATAAGGGCTGCGGTTCGGTTGTTTTGCCCGCGTGCGAGCGGGGCTTCTTGTTCATGAGCAAATCTAGACTAAACGAGCTTCTCGAAAAGAATGCTGGTAAGTTCTCAAACCAGGAAAAATGGGTTGAGAAGAGCGAATTCTGGAAGGAGGGCAATAAGCCACGATTTCGAAAGTCAGCATGTGTCCAAGTTAAATCTGGTGCAAGTATTTCTAAGGAGACAAAACCAGAAGATGTCAAAGACAAAATACTCGGGCTTCTGGATTTCGGTTCTATCAGATCACTAAATTTTGATTCCGACGCGACCCCGAACAGGCCAGTGCGCGCAGCTTATTATTTTCCGAAGTCTAAGATCAGCGGGGCAAACACGACTGGCAGTGGTCCAGGAAGTAAAATAGTGTCGGATCGCGTATCACTAAACATAGCTAACAAGGCCAGCGAGAGCCGAAACGTCGGTATTGACGCTTACATGGTACAAGGTGGATCAGGTAATGCCAAGGGTGATTATTCTCATTACAAGAATGCAGTTGCAAAGGGCACGAACCCGTGCGAGATTTCGCAATTATCTTATATTCCAAAACTAACGAAAATGTGCCAGAGCGCAGTCGGGGAGGACTGGGATCCTGGCTTCGAGTGTCCGACCCGCGACACGCGGCTACGCGATCGAGTTTGAGTTCTGGGCGAATTTGAGCTGATACACCCAAATGGACACCTCCGACTGGTGGCAAATTGTTGGTCGAATGGTGACACACCGGTTTGTTACTAGAGAGCAGTAACGCTCGAGCAAACAGATGGCCCTTCCGGAGGCGTACTCGTGTACGAAGTGTAGAGCTTCTGCGTCGTATGCCGCGTGGTCCCAACTGGCGATCGGTGGGTGCTCTGGGTCGTAATCTTTAATATCGTAGTCTAGGCCCTGCTGGAAAGACATTTTTTGAGTTCCGTGTTCCGAAAGTCTCTTCGTGAATCCCGAACGAAAGTAGTTGAGGCGTTTCTTGAGCGCGGAGCGGTAACCTTTGGCCACTGTTAGCACATTTTCTGCATGAACGATTTCCGCCATGTCGACGTAGTCGACCACGAGTTCTCGGACCTGGGCCAGCTGTCGGGGTATGGGAAGCAAACATTTCAGCGACTCGAGTCTTGGGTCCGAGACGTGTGTGTCCATGGGCTCGTAGCGTTGCTTGGTCTCCTCGAGAATGGCGTCTCGAGTGACATTCCAGAGCTCGTCGGTGAGGCGCTTGCGCTTCATATTGAAATATGAGGGATTGTTAGGGGCGGAGTTGGGTTTGTGGACTAACCCCCAAAATTATTTTTTCTAGCGATAATAAATGATGCAGCGCAGTGACGCTGGATTCGAGGGATTGGTGGAAACGCTGAGCGCGTTCGTTCGACGCATACACCGGCGGGTGTGGCTGCTCGTGGAGTGGCTGGACGAGCTGGCCCGGAGCGAGGGCGCGAACGTGGTTGAGTACGAGCTTCGAGAGTTGAACCGCGACGAGGACCTGGAGTCGTTCGTGAGCGTTGACTACGAGGATGTGAACGATGGTAGAGTTATTATATGTTAGGGTAGAAGTCGCCCGTGAACGAGATGCCGCCACCTTTGTCGTCTTGGCTTACAAGTTTGGATCCGTGTAGTTTAGAATCCGCGTGTCCATTGAGAGTGCTCTCCAAGTTACGTGATAATCAGTAATAAAACTAACGGCGCCACCGTGCGTCGCTGTGATTGTGAGAACCTCGTGATCAACGGCCTCGATTGTCTCTTCCGAGCCGATTCCGGCGATGCTCGCTATGGTCCGGTTCCCGCTGTTCATGTCCATCGATGTCGTCGTCCACACCTCGGAAACATTCCGGGTTTTTACCCCAGCACACTGCGACACCCTCCATACGAATTTGGACTCTTTGACTGAACAGCTGTGGTTCACGTGCACAGTAACTTCGGCGACGAAGGCGGTGTAGTCTGCCTGCGGGACCTTGAGCACCTTCACAGCGGCACCACTGGCATTGGATGTATAAATCCTTGCTCCCGAGCGAAACCCTTCACTGACCCCGGGCGCGCCAATCCCGTTCACCGAATAAACCTCGCAAATCCAGTTGCATCGATTTCTATTGTTGTTGTGGCTGTCTTCGGTGACGCACGTGAATCTGGCGTGGTGGTGCACAGGAATGGATACCTCGGACAGCACGCTGTTGATTCGTTCGCCGGTGGTGGAATCGGCGTTCTGTACCTTGACCACGAAGCTCCCCGCAGAGCCAACTTCGTTGTTGGTGATCCAGATCTGAGTACCGACGACGGGTGCGGGCAGGATGTAGGAGTCAGTGGCGGTCGAGGAGCCGACACCTTTGACGAAACCCTCGTACCCCAGCTGCGTGCCAGCGGAGCTGCTTGCAGCGGGAGCGGTCGCCGTGAGTTTATATTTTTCGGCGGAGATGGCGCCGTTCTTGATTTCGACGCCAGCGGCGGTGATGTAGGCGGTGTCGCTGCTATTGCCGGGCTGCGACATCTTGAGAATTTGAGTGGAGCCGGCATTGTTTTGGTTCCTGATGAACCAAGTGAAGAAGGATGAGTCGTCGACCCCGTCGATGACCTGGTTGCCATGTAGAAAATAACCACTGGGTCGTTCGTTTCCGGTGGCATTGTCGGCGGAGTAAACAAATGTCGCGGAGCGTCGGCCGACCTCAAGGAACTTGTAGCTATCTCCGCCACTCATGCTGCTCCGGAATTGCAGCTGCGAAGAGTGGAGCAACAGATTTGTCCCGGATGTTGCTTCGTGGTAAATTTGTAGGTCATTATTATCTCCTGATTTGATACCGAAGCCGTCGCTCATTTGGATGTGACCATCCTTGAGCAGAACGTTCTCAATGGTGACCCCGGTGCCAGTGGTATTTTCGAGGATGTTGTCGACGCTGATGGCGCCGGTGAGCGAGATGCCGTTGTCTTTTAGGAGCACGCCACCCACGGTGACTCCGGCGGCGGCCGTGGCCTCTCCGATGGTATCGATGCTCAAAGTGTTGGCGGCGGAGAGAGTGGCGAGCTCGGTGAATCCAACGGCCAAGTTCACGTAGGGCTTGTCGCCTTGGACAGCGTAGTTGGTGGCGACACTGTGGGTTTTTGCATTGGCATCAGTGATGCTGAGCATCCCGTCGGAGGGGTTGAGCGTGACGCTGGCGAGCCCGGTCTCGATTTTGGTGCTGATTGTAGATGAAGTGTTGTCAACCAAAACCATGTCCGTTGCTGGTGTATGCGTTAGTGATGTATCGTTCCACTTCGTATCCCTCAACGACTCCGTTGGAAAACATGTACTAATTTACTATTGACAATATTTTAATTTTTAGGCACTTCGCGTCCTTGTCCTCCGCCTGGATCTATAGGAAATATTAATTTAGTACATTTGCTTGACAGTGAGCGTGGCGGTGATCGAACGCCCGCGCATGTCGACGACGGTTCCGTCGTCGGAGATGAGCTGCAGTTTCAGGGTTTTAAAGTTGGAAATCGGCGCATTTTCGAGGTTCATGGCCTTGGTGCTGAAAATGCTCAGGTCGACTTGTCCCGAAATCACTGGAATCACCGCAAGTACAGACTCGATGTTGACGGACCCCTCCGACGGGGCATAGACTGTGGCCTTTTCCTCTACGTTGGTCGCAGCAGTTGTTTTGACGCCGTTGACCATGGTCCCACTGCCCACAGTGCGGCGGCGGCGGACCAGCTGCGTGGTACCCTGACAGCTGACGATTTCATGGCATGTGTCGAGGCGCTTGGCCACCAAATAAATGTTCTTCTTGGATTTCGACATACTGAAGGGATTATTATAGAGTGCAAATTGCTCGAACATGAGCGCGCTCTTACCCGACACGTTCATCGCCAGGCCTGGAACGTAGCTTCCGGTGACTGCCGCGTAGTCGTTGGCCGGGTCATCGTCCGGAATCATGAACCCTATGTCGCTCGTATTCAAAAAGTTCGCAGGCAGGGTCGGCAGGGTGGCGTTCTGGCCGGCATTAGCGGTGCGCGCGTCGGTCGCGCGGACCTCCACGTCCAGCGAGTCGACCGCGAAGCCGAGCGTCGCCCAGATGGATCCGATCGCGTTGTTGAGGGGACTGATCGAGAGCATGGTATCGATTTTGGTTTTGTTGGGAATATAGAAGGTGTCGGTCGCGTGCGTGTTTGTGAACGTGAGCTTATGCGTGACCTCGTCGTCGTACGAGAACTTGAAGTCGTGGTGCCCATGTTGCAACAGCAGCGCGGCGTTCAGCCTGTCGACCAACTCGACGCAGTCGTAGTCGCCGGTCTCGAGAACAATGTAGTGCGCGACCCCGCCCGCGATCGGGTTCGCGCCGGTGGCCCCTGTGACAAGGTAGTACGAGAGGCAGCAGTTAATGTTGGATATCGAAATGTATGGATTCACTAGCGACAGCGCAGTGACCTCTATTCCGACCACGTTGCGCACGGGCTTCAGCAGCTTGAGCTCGAGCGTGCCCCTCTCTCCGGTGAAAGTGAACGCCTGCGTGCGCTCATTTGGTCCGCGAGGCGGAGGGGGGAACGCGGCGTCGGCGCGGTATGCTTTCGGGGTGGTGAAACGGCCCATCGAAGCTCGATACCTCTGCGAGTCCATGTCTTTAATGTGAGTAAATATTTTTCTCGCGTGTGTCTGAACACGCACGATTCTGGGCTTTGCGAACACCGGCATGCGCACGTTTGCGTATGAGCACGATACTGATCGCGTCTCGTACGACGAAGCGGTGGACTCCAAGTCGGTCCTCGTTCAGGTAGAGAAAGATCGATTGGTCATATCACAGAGTCTCTTAAAAATGCTGCCGCTTCCATCGCAGTTGAGTTCATTGGTTTTCGAGTACTTGCTTAAACCCGTTTCCGTCACGATCGTGGACAACGAAGAGCTACAATTCTGGAACTCCGACGCGCTCGATTCGCTGGAGCTTGTCGCGCTTGACACCTCGCTGCACCCGCCGGTCGAAGTGTACCTCGAAGTGGGCGTCAGCGCGTTTCTGCGAGGAAGCTTCGACAACTCATTTTGGTCCGACGACGGCGGGATCTACGCGGTCGCTCGGTTTAACAACAGATTCACTCCAATGTGGAGCCACAGCGTTGGACCGGGCGCGTATATTTGCGCCACTGGCTCAGAATTAGTATCACTTAATTTTATTTACTTGTAAATAAAAATGAAATTGAACCCACATTTGGAAACGTGGATGCGCGCGACGGGTGTGTTTCTGGGCGTGTTCTTCGCAACAGGTTGGAGTAGAAAGAATTCGATCAAGTATGACACGCCTCTATTCGCTGCGGCTGTCGTGCTCGCGTTCGCTCTGCGAATGTAATTAATCAAAATTAAATCTTCACGTAAAGCAAAGGCTATGCCCGTTCTAAATCCATCGGTTGCACCGCTAGTTGTGATTGCACCGCGCGGTATGTCCGCGCGCGCGATTCGAGATACCGAGGTTGTCACTGACGTCGCGCTGGCTCTGAAGCCCGCGTTCGCGTACGGCCCAAGACACACCCCGTCGGCCGAGAAGATCAACTTGACCGCCCATGCTGCACGCATACAGACCAGCGGCGGGGCGCTGAAGGAGGTCAGGGACTTGGAAACGAAATACGCTCATTTCTAAATTAGTCGTAGCGAGAGGCGTGCACTGTAGAAAATCGCTTGGCGCGCGTGAGCAGCCAGTTCTTCTGCGTAGTTCCGCGCTGCCGCGTCACTACAAGTTCAGTTCTATTATCGATTCCTATCTGTCTATTTGCTCCGGCCCAGTCCGTGCGGCCGAATTGCGTGGCGAGTCGCTGCGTGCGCGACTGCAAAAAAAGTTCGTAGCAGCGCTTGCGAATCGCGCTCGGCCTCCCAGCGTTATCGTTCACGACCAACACGTTCCTCTTATCAGTGAGATCAGGAATGTCTCCAGCATCAGGAGCACTCATTTGGTTTTTATTAATTGAAAACATTTATTTATTTCTTCGCAATCAGGTCACTCACAGAAACCACCGCCACCCCAACCTGCGCGTGCTTCGCCGCCAGCGCCAGAGCCCTGGCCTCGCGCTTCTCCGAGCGCAGCTCGCGGATGGTCGCGCGCGCCATCTCCAGCTCCGAGCGCACGCGCGACATCAGCTGCGCCTGCTGTCTTAGCTTACGCAGGAACTCCACCTTCATCTCCTTCATCCTCTGCTTGGTTTTCTGGAGCTCGATGTCGCTCTCCGACAAGAGGTCGCAGGCCATTTCGTGGTTGGTCAGCATGATGCGCACCCACGCCAGGTCGTCTGTGCTGAGTAGGCGCAGGGATTTGGGCATCTTCATGCGCTGGGCTGCGCGCTTAGCCTTGCGCTCCATCAAGACAGACTTCTTTGGCATGTTGCTTGATATTTGAGGCTGATGGGATTATGAGTATGTCGAATTTTCATAATCCAAAAAATGGATTTTGAGTGCAAACAGGAAATCAAAAAGAGGAGCGAAAAGCAACCAAGCAAAATCCCAAAGATGGTTGTGTTTTCGAAGCTAGCGTCTACACATGATGTCGAGGATGGGCCGCGCGTCTTTTCCGACCCGAAAGCCCAGCGCCTCTACAACGACACGTACCAGAATCTGGTGGAGCACGTGAACGAAGGCGTCATGCGGAACATCGGCTTGATCCACGAACGAGTCACCGAGCTCCGCGATCAAGGCATCTTCTCTGAAAACGAGATCAAGGCGGTGTCCGAGGCCTTCTTGCTCCTGAACCTGACCGTGAACTGCTTCGGCGCGACGGAGTCGGGCGCCTACTTTCTGTCTGCCGTGACGCTCGAAACGCTCCTGTCTCGCTCGTTGTCTCGCTACGAAAACATGAGCGCGCACGTGAACAAGTGTACAATCATCTTCAAAGAAGGCGGCCGCGCCGAGCACTATGCTGTCCGCGTGGTTTTGCACCGCCACCTCCCAAACCGGCAGGCGTTCATCTGCCTCGACCCAGGAGCCCACCTCTACGAGATGGCCGGGCTGCTTCCCGACCAGACGATCCACGGCGGTGAGGACCCAGAGGAGGCGAAGCGAGCCTTCTGGATCGACGAGCTGACCGAAAAGTCGAGAGCCGGCAAGAAGCGCGTCTCCCTCATGTACAATCTCTGGCGCGATATGTGTGATCGCCGCCGCTTCTTCACGATGGTTGGCCGGTGCATGGAGCCCGCCGACCGACTTGCCATGAATCTCGCAATGTGGAACGTGATTCCCGAGTGGAACTATGCGATCGCAGACATGCGCAACTAGTAGAACCAACCTCGCCCTTGCGATCCCGACCCGCTCGCGGCCTCCTTCTGGGCTTCCCTTCTCTGAAGGAGATCGATCCAATATTGCTCTTGGTCTCGTTGATGCTGTGTTCGGCCTGTTTTTTGGTCGACCCCGCCACCCCTCCACAATCGTGTTATTGGATTTAGATTCGTGTTCCTTTGTTGTCTGTACGCTTCCATCTCCTCGCCCACCGACTGTGCGCCGCGCTGGTAGCGCAAGATGTGCGATCTCAATTCATTCACCGTCAACTTGCTTGAGTTGCTTCCATACACATACTCATTATAAAGCATGTCAGTCACGTCTATCGGTAGACCGGAAGTACTAATAATATATTGCTTTATGGCGGGCGAATCCGCTTGCACGCCCAGAGACTCAGCTACGTACTTAAGCTGTGTGTCTGCGGCAGCGGTGCCGATTGTATTGAATAAGTCACCGCTGAGTAGGGGGCTAAGCTGTGGAACGGCAGCCCCGATCAACCCCTTGAGCCACGGCGTCTGCTGAATAACACCCATTGTTTGGATGATCCCGTTCAACCCGGCTTTGCCGCCGTCGAACAACCTTTTCCAAAAGCCTTTTTTAGTGAGCAATTCTTTTCCTTCCTTTTGACTTTTCGCCGCCCTGAGCGCGGCGATGACATTCCTTTGACTTGCCGAGAGGTCCCCGGCTGTAGGCAAGGGCCGGCGATTCGGTCTGCGAACCCGCACTGGGGGCTGGAACGTGAAGGCCCCGTCGAAGCGAGAGTACAGTGGGATCTGCGTGGCTGTGGCGAAGACCGGGGCGTCGGTGCCATAGTATAGTGTAGGGGAGTACATGGGCACGTAGTTGGCGATAGTGCGCTGACCGCCTTTGGTGTGCGATTTCGGCCTCGAGCTTGATTTGGGTGATTCGGCAACACCTTCTTTTGTATCGAAACTGTCACCGCGGCGGCGGCTGCGGCGGCGACTGCGGCGGCTGTGACGACTGCGGCGGCGACTACGGCGGCGACTGCGGCGGCGACTGCGGCGGCGACTGCGGCGGCGACTGCGGCGGCGACTGCGGCGGCGACTGCGGCGACTCATCTTTAATTAGTAGAAATAAAATTTAAATCACGCTCGCTTGTACGTGACGAGACCGCTCTTAAGCGTGTGGCGCTTGTAAGTTCTCTTGACGCCATCCATGGAGGTATAGGTGAACGACCGCTTGCCGGCCTTGAGAGCCTTGTCGCGAGCAGACTTGAACTTCTTGAGCGCGGGCGGTAGCTTTCGCTTGGGCATGTGTTTGCATTCAACAAATATTTTTTTCACTAGCATTTCGCCATAAAATTGTTTACAATTAACAAACATGTCATCCATGAGCAGCGATGAGGCCACGATGAGCGTGGTGTACGCGGTGCGATCTCTAATCACACTTTATGCAGTCTACCTAAACTTCAAGTGCAACAAGAACTTTCATTTTTGGCCATTTGTTGCGTCACTTCTATTCTCCGAGATCTACATCGTCTATAAGTACGCGACACAGCCGGGGTGCGTGCGAATGTCGAGCCCGAGCCGCTCGCGGAGCAAGAGCTCTAAACGCAAAAAGAAAAAGAAGCGCTAATGCCCAGTATGCTCCCGTTCGTTGTGCGCTTGGGTATTTTATCTATATCTGCGTGCCTTACATTCATGGAACACACATGGTGGTTTGCAGAGGATTTCGAGAGTGCGCCTATGGAGGGGTAAAAATGATTTTTACCTGATTCGGTGGATTACCACAAACACAAAATCAATCAAAATTGAATGATCAATATGTCGATCGTACCCCAACTGGAAAAAAAAGACAACAAGCGCAAGCGCAAGCGCCTCTCGCCCGGAGACGCCATACAGGAGTTCCTGGATGACATGATTGCGTGCGACATCGAGGACGAGGAGCGCGAGGCCCTCATGCGCCACCGCGACAACATGGTTTCACTACTCCGCAGCGACTTCGTCAAGCGCGGGCTTCCAGCGAAGTTTCGGCTTCTTGACGACCGCTGCGACGTCCGCGGCATCGCCTCGCTGATCGTGTCGGAGAACTGCTTGGAGGATCTGATGCGACACATGCAATGCACGCTGAACCACCTACCCGTTTGCCGAGGCGTGCTGAACACGCTGTTACAGGTCGCTTGATAAAATGTTTGCAATCTTTAAAAGAAATGTCCGCAGCACGCGACCTAGCCCAGATGCAGCGCCAGATTCGCTCGCAAATGCTTATACAGCCCGCTCCCGCGCCCAGAAAAAAAAGTACAAAGAAAAGCAGCACGAAGTCAAAGAGATCACGATCTCAGGCGGCGCAGCGAGTCTCCAAGAGCTCTGCGGCTAAGAAGGACCGCTCGGTGCTTCGGCAGATGGCCGCGGCTCTGGCGTTCGGAAAGAAGGGGGATACGCAAGTTTCATCGGGCCGCACGGCGCCGCTTATATCTGACGGGGCCTCTTCTACCGAGATGTCCACAGCGGACTCGGGCGCGTCGCCCTCGCGCGGCATGTTCATGAAAGTGTTCGGGGTGATCGCGCTGTTGTCTCTGACTATTTTTGTCGGTTTATATCTTGATGCGAATCCCAAATCATGCACCAAGAGGCAGTGCTCGACAGTCACCAAGATGCCCGAGAACGCGCTGGCCGTGGTGGCCGCCAACCTCTCGAGCAAATGCAGCGCAAAGGAGAAGTCCAAGCGCGTGCGCGAAATCATAGAGACCACACTAGAGGAAATCGAGTACTAGAGGCCGGCCAGCCGCTCGCTGGCCAGCAGCACAATACGTGGCACTATGTAAAACTGCGAGCCCCCGCCGTTGGTCATCTCGCTCGACAGCACGTCCTCGCTGTTCAGGCTGAGGATGTGGTTGGTGTTTGAGATGTCAGGGTCGTTCTCCCTGAAATCCTCGTTCTCAATGGGCGTGATGCGGCTGAGCAGACCCAGCTCCTTCTCGCGGAGCTGGCGCCGCCTGATGGAGCCGTGGCTGAGGATGGAGATGGAGCCGCCGTCGCTCACGCGCCACTCGGCCACGAAATTGGTGTGCTGGAAGAAGGCGTGATCCGCCGCGTCCATGCACCTTGAGTCCCGTTCGCGCCACTGGCTCAGCAGTCGCTGGCGCTCATTGAGCCGGAGATCAGGGAACTCGTGCTCGTTAATAATCTTTTGCATGTCCTCGAGCAGTCGCTCCTCCGAGTTCTTGGACTCGGTGGAGCCGCTCGGCGAGTCCATGTGTCCGAGCTCCTCGATGGAGAGCTTGGGGGCGTGTTTGGCGTCCATTTTACTTTGAAGAAATTTTAAAATATTGCATGGATTCAGAAGCGACCGCACCGCGTGTGCCCACAATGTCCACACGCAATGAGTTTGCCATATCCGATTTACATATATGCGTCCTACCACGGTCGACGCGCTCGTCGCGCTCGGCCATCGGGTTCCTGCTAGAGCTGGCATCCCGAAACAAGACCCACGTCTACGTATACTCCGACAAGGCCAACGCCTCGCCGTGCTATTCCACCATTCTGTCCACGCTGTTCCCCGAGTCGAAGCTGGTGCAGGTGAAAGTGAACTCCAGCACCACGCTGCCGCTGGTCAGCGCCAACAGCCTTCACATTTTCGCCTCGGACTTCGTGCGGCACAGCTCCGCCGACAAGTTCCTGTACCACCCGCAACAGGCCACCAAGATCAAGATGGACGACGAGACGCTGCAGCACCTGACAGCACCCGCCGTCAACAAGCTGCGCAAGTACCTGGCCACTGACAAGCGGCTGTGCTCGGACCCGCACACGCTGGTGCTGGCGTCGAAGCTGGCCAAGTCGAAGAAGCTGGTGGGGCGCGTGCTGGACTACTTTGACAACGAGCAGGCCTATTCGCGCAAGAACCGGTACCTGATCCAGGTTCGGCCGATGGCCAATTTGACGAGCTTCGCGTCCATCGCGTTCCACGTGCCGAGCCCGCACACCAACGCGCTGACCAAGTTCGAGAGCGACTTCATGCTGGGATTCCTGAAGTCGCACGTGCTGCGCGACCTGTCGCGCAAGCGTTTTAAATTCACGTTCCCGAGCTGGCACCGACTGTCTAAGATCAAGAGCGGCGTGTGCGTGTCGACGCTGCTGGCGACGGAACCGTACTGCGAGGCGTGCTCGCTGGAAGACGGCACCACGTCTTCGGCGGAGCTGTTCGTGGCGGCGTGCGAGCGGTGCAAGTGCGCGGGTCGCGCGCGCTGGCACACGGCGGGCAGGCAGACTGAGCTGACGCGGTACACCTTCTCGGTGGAGATCATCGAGCCTCGGTCGGCGTGGCGCAGCTTCGCGGCGCACCGCGCGGCGAGCGTGATCAATCTGAACTCCAAGGACACCGGAGCGTGCCTGGAGGTGTCTTCAACGCAGCGCGCGGTGTTTCTGCCTTCCAAGACTAAGAGTTTCTGGGAGAGTGAGAGGTACCTGGAGTCGCTGGGCGAGGCGGCGACCAAGGGCGGCAAGCTGGGCGTGGATGCGGCGTTCCGCACCGGCAAGCTGTATCTATTTCGAACGCAGCGGTTCGTGTGGAAGAAGTAGAACTCCTAGTTAAAATGTTTGTAGGCAATAAAGAATGATCGACCGACAAAAGCTGAAACAGATCGTGACTGCGCGCTCGCTCCCCAACTACGCCATGTACGTCATGGGCGCGTTCCTTGTCGGCGCGATGATTGTGGCGATTGTCATGTCAATGCGCGCGACCAGCCGCAAGAATGAGCTGCAGAAGCTCCGGCGTGACCTCAAAAACAAGTACACGGCCAACAACTTGATCGACAAGAACGACACGTGCTTCCTCAAGGACGAGGCGGCGTACGAGAAGCAGCTGGGCGACGACGGGTACACGCTGGGAGGGGACAAGACTGAGAAAACGTGCTTCCTAAACTCGCAGGGCGAGTACGAGACGAAGCTGGAGAACGACGGATATTCGCTGGGCGGCGGCGCGTGCTTCATTGAGACGGAAGACGAGTACGACGAAAAGGTCAAGGGGCTTGGGGCGTGTTACGATAAGACCAAGGCGGACTACGAGAAGCGAGTCAAGAACGCGGGCTTGATCAATGAAGCTGACTGCGGCCACGACCCGACCAAGTGCAACTACGCCGGCTACATCAAGGAGGGCGAATGCAAGCATGACGAAAGCAAGTGTGATCTGAGCGAGTACACTAAGACGACCGACATTCCAAAGTGCAATACTAAAGCGAGAGAGAACAAGGGGCTCAGGATCGTCATTGGCGTGAGCTCTGCGATCATTGTATTTTTAATATTTCTAGTGATGCAGAAATGCAAATCCACCACCGAACCACCACCACTTGAACCACCACGTCGTAAGATGATAATAGGCGCTGCAACACTGGACGCAAAAGAAACAGGGAAAACAGGACCGACAGCGCGCGCTATGCGGCAAGACGTATTTAAAAGAGATTATGAAGCAGGAAAACTACCCTCCGCACTACTTGAGCTTATACCCCCCCCACTTGAGAGACAAGAACGATCTCGCTCTCTCCCCCTTATCTCCTCTGGCTCGTCTACAGGAGTAACACATATATGAGATTCAATCGTCGTCGCGCGCGGCCGCCTGCTGTCCCTCGGCCGGCGCGTGCGCGAGCTGCTTCCAGATCCTGCCCATATCCACGTACGCGTCGCGCTCCGCCGCCAGCCGGTCGTTGGTCCGCACCAACTCGCGATTCTCCAGCATCAGGCTGCCCACCGTGTTCTGCAGCTCCAGGTGAAGCTGCTTCCACTCCACCTCGTTCCTCCTTGAGCTCTCGACGCGCGCTCGCAGCAATACCCACTCCTGTGCGCTCACACTCACCATGTTACCGACGCTCCACTTGTCGCTGGGCAGAGGCGCGAGGTTGCGCCCCATGGGGGGGAGCCTCTGGGTCATGCGGCGCTCTGCGCGGCGCGCGGCTGAGCGTGTTATCGGGGGCATTTCGAATTTCTATGCATATCCCAAATTTGACACATCCAAACTAGAGACGGGGGCAAAATCCTATTTTGACAATCACTCATCGCACATTTGGTATCGCAGCGCCAGGTCGCGGCATCGCTCAAGCAGCGCCCACGTCTTTTCGCGCGCCGCCTTAGGCCGCATCCAGAACGTGCCACCGATCAGCGACGGGTCGCGCTTCTTGAACTTGGCGGCCGTCTCCATGTAGCGGTCGTAGAACGCCTCCAGCGACTGCCGCGGGTCGGCGCGCAGGATCTCCAGCGTCTTGCGACTAGGCAGGCCGTGTGCCTTCATCTCGATCACCTCCACCGCAGCGCGCTCGAACTCGCGCACAATCTCGTCGCGCGACCCCAGTCCCATTGTCCTCTTGCTAATGCGAAAATAAAATTGCACAGAATAAATGCTGTTGCCCTCCGCCGTGTTCGGCCACATCCTCACGTTCGCTGACGAACACAGCCTCGCCGCCATCCTGCACTCGGTCGGGGACCTGTACCCCGCGTGCGTGCGCGAGAAGACCAGCGCGCTCACCGCCAAGATCACCGACCTCGGCAACCGCCGCGTGAGTCTGATCTCATTCATGGCGCGGCTCATCGCCGACCCGTTCGCCAACGGCCGCGACCCGCCCTTCGGGGGGGAAGAGGCGCTCGACAAGCTCGGCAACTGGACGCGCATGCTGCGCACCTCGCGCGTGCGCGGCGAAAGGAGGGAGCGCTTTGTGGAGAAGCTGAGCGATCTGCTCGAGAGCAGGGTGGACATGGATGTGCCACTGCTAAACATATCAAGTCCACTTGACATGCTGATCGCGCTTCACTTTTCGAGGCTCGACTCGATTTTGGAAGTTGCAGACTATTTTAAATTGACGGAACAATGGCTAAAAAACATCAACCGCCGCGCCATCTACCGCGTGGCAGCTCCGCTGTGCGCTTCGCACTCGCTTGCTCGCGGAGCTTATTGATCCTTGTGCGTGTGCGCCCCATCTGGGCGGAAAAAGAAAATTCGAAAAATCGAAAAAGCAATTTTACCCAGCCCACACAACCAAAAAAAATCTGTGCCCCCACTTTAGAGCGTACATTCATAATAACAACATGCCCAAGGCTTTCGGCCGCATGCACATGGAGATCATCGACCTCACACAGGACGACACCCCCGCGGAGCGCCACATCGGGTGGACAGGACACAGGCAGCGCCCAACCCCGCCGCAGAAGCGCGAGGCCAAGAAGCCCGGGAAGGCAGAGGACCCCCAAAGCGACGACGACCAGAAACATAGCTGCATCATATGCATGGACGACATTAAAAGGGGGAGGGAGACCTTCACACAGTGCATGCACGGCCCATTTCACCTGCAATGCATCGAACGATGGAAGGAGATTAAGCAGAAGTGCCCACTCTGCAACAGCTACATTGGAGACTCCAACATACCACGCAAGCGCAGGCGCATTGCTTCGCTTGAGGACGCCCTTTCGGGACCCATCTTTATTCCCATGGACTAGGCATAGCTCATGTTATCACATTGTTATCAGAGGGTAGAACATGAATCGAAACAATAGCACCACAAAGACCGCACTTAGTCCGAACACAGTCAGTCTTACTAAATTGTCAGACTTATAAAAGCTATTGACTATATTGAAAAGCATCCCTGGCTCGCTGTCGTCCGGCAGCTTGTCGGCCTTGCGCTGGTCCACCTCATCGGCCGCCTCTCGCGCCATCCGCAGCCTCTGCAGCTTCATGCCGCGCGACTTATCGATAAACCCCTCGCGCTTGTCGGCCATGTCCAGCGCCGCGCGGATCTGGTCGCGCCCCCTCTGGCCCACTGCCGCCAGGTGCCGCCGATCGAACTGAACCACCTGCCGACCCTTCTTGTCCTTGCCGGCGATGTAGCTCAGCTTGTTGTCCGGAGGGTAGTACTTGTCGCCGCCCGCGACAAAGTCGTCCACCTTGGCGATATACTCCTTGCGCGTACTCGAGTCACCGCTCGAACCAGATCTGCTCCTACTGCTCATCGGTCTTTAATTCAAACAACATATTTTGTCACGTTGAATAAATGGAAACAAGTGATTGGCTCAACAAGAAGATGCTGTTTAAAACTCCCAACGTTGTCCTCTCCGACCTCAGCACCATCCTGACCACGCCCGAACCGCATGTCCTCACCGCGGCCACCAGCCACCTCGCCCGCCTGCCCGCGCCCATCGTCGACCGCATCTGCTTCGCCGCGGGAGAAAGGCGCAGAACCAAGGTGCTCACGCGCCTCGCCGACTGGCGCAACTTCGAGCTAGACCACAAGGAGATCCCGGAGCACCCGCGCTCGCTACCTCTATACACACCGAGCCACGTCGAAATAGAGTCAACTATCCGACTGCTGAACCGCCTCAACCGCACCGCCGGCACCAGTCGCGGCACCGTCTTCCACTCGCTCTACGCCAAAATATCCAAGTACTTTCAACACCCGGACAAGCTCACGTGCGACTGCGGCGACCCGGAGTGGGAGGCATTGCTGGAACGCCTTTCCGCCGACTTCGACACCGCCGCTGTCGAGAGGAAGCTCGTCATCCGCCGCGGCATCTGGGGGCGCGTACACGCGTACACCCCGAGCCACCGCTACCGCCTAGAGGCCTACACCTGCAACTCCAAGACCTGGAAGCTGCTCTCGCACCTTCCCGCGGCGGTCGTATGTCTTGCCCCAACCGGCGAGCAACCTGCTCTCATCCAGAGACTCGTCAGCACCTCTATGAAGTACCAACCCTCCGACGAGCACACCTTTTCGCAGCTCGGTCGCCTCGCAGAGTACGTATACCCGGCATTTCGCGTCTACCTCAACACGCTCACCCGACGCAAGCGACGAGACACCACGGCCGAGAGAAAGCTGGTGCGCCGCGTGCTCAGCCCACGCACCATCACCAAGCACCTGCACCGCCTGGCCACCGAGTCCAAGTCCAGCAAGATCTACGACGGAATTGTCAAGAACTCCTGCGTGGGCGACCGCTGGCGCCTGAACCCGATCAAGAACGCCAAGTTCCCGCGCGAGATCCTTGTATGTCTCTTCTCGCTCTGCCGCCACCATCGATGCCCCGCCGGCTTGATTCGCGCAAGCTACGAGTATTTGTGCGACCTTACGGAGCGCGAGTCCATCTCCATCTCGCGCCTCAACTTCACGTATCTCCACCCGGAACTTTTTGAGCTGGCCGCATCGCTCTGCGGCCGGCCAGATCGCTTCAACACCATCGAAACGGAATACATAGTGAGGGAGAACCCGGCGCTGCTGGCACACCTGATTCGGTCCAAGCAGGAGAAGCTTATGGACGTCGACTTCAAAAAGTGCCACGCATTCATCGGCAATGCCGTCAGCTGCGCCATGCACAAGGCCATGTGCCGCGAGCAGTCGCCGAGGAAGCGGAGGAAGCACATGCAGCAGGCCAAGACGCTTCTTGAATATCACAGCAGTATGTGCCGCCGCGAGCTCACTTATCAATCGGACATGTTGAATTTAAAGTATTGATTTAAATAAAAATGCCTGCAAGACTCTCCAAGAGCAGAAGGCGCTCCAAAAGGCGCACCCGCCGATCGAGGAGAAGGCACTCCAAAAGGCGCACCCGTCGATCGAAGAGACGAAATGAGTATACAGCCGCTGATATGGGGGATTTCACGGAGTCGCTCCTAGGACAATTACCTAATCCAGTCTACAACACCCAGACCAACATCGGTAACTTAAGTCCTACGTTTGCTGACTCTTCGTTTAGTTCAGATGAAGAGGCGCTGGTGCTCGACTCCGGGATGTCCCAGCAGCGGAACTACGGCATCCGCACCGAAATGGCACAGCCGGCGCAGCCGCAGCAGTCGCGCGTTTCGTCAGTCAACAACACGCGCGCGAGACCCCTGTCGCGACAAAGGTCCAGGTCTAGGTCTCGTATGAGAGAGAACAAACACGGACATTACTCCGGTGCGAGGTGTAAGGTTCGGACCCTCCAAGAAGGTGCTAGTCTCCCGTGGGGGGGTAAAGTCAAAAAGAACAATGGTCACATCAAAACCGTTCCCAATGACGAACTTATATATCCTTATCCCATATACGCTAGACCACACGGAAAAAAAGGCGAGGACAGAGATCTTGCATATTTTAGACGGGGACTCCGCGACGTCGTCTATTATACAAAATATCAAATCTCCAAATTTTGCAATGCAAAAAGATCTGGTCGTTGCAGTGAGCTAAAATATACATATCGTCGCAACAGCGCACAGAGAGAAGGTAGAAGACCCGTTCGCACAAAGAGAATAACCAAAGGATGTGAGTATTATACACCAACGGAACGTGGATCCATCTCTGGGCCCAACCGTCAAAGTTACAGCGATCGGAAATACCACAAACGCAGCCGAAGTCGCAGCCGGCGCCGCCGGCGCTCCAGAACGTGAGCGAACTCCTTAGATGCGCGCGCCGCCCGCCACGCTCGCAGATAGTTTCAGGATTTTGTCCAGCCTGTCCACCATGAAATCCTTGTGAACGTCATTTGGGATCTTTTCCGGAATTCCAGACATGCAACACTCAAAGCAATCCACCAAAAAAAGGTCGTTCTCCTTCGGCTCCGCCGGCACGCCCTCGTGCGCCCACCGCTTCAGCGTGTTGATGCAATCGTCGAACAGACTCAGGTGCTCCGGGTTCTCCAGCTTCTGCATGAAGTTGCTCAACTTCACCAGAAACCGCGCGCGAGACTCACACTTCATGGTGAACTTCAAGATGTCCTTAAGAGGCAGCAGAACCTCGTCGCACGCCGCTAGGTCCGCCAGCATGCGCTTCTGCGTCTGCCGATCCGCGAGGTGGTTCTGGAACACGCCGTTCACGGCGGTGCGGTCACGACGAGTCCAGTATATCAGCCCGGCACCTTCCTTCTCGTACATTGCCGAAATCTGGAAAATGCGCGCCTTCAGGTCGGCGCGCGCCTCCTCAGAGTCGACTTTCATATCAGCCGCGTGGTCACGGATCAAACCGATCGGAATGTACAGTTCATTTGACATTTTTATTTCAAGAATATAAATTTTACGTTCGCGATTTAAACATTTTTTTCTTATGGTGATGTACAAGCGAATGCGCAATGGACTCACCGAGACAGATCCTCGCGAGCAGCGGCAAAACGTACAACTTCGTCAAGAAAGGCGAAGATATCAAGCTGTGGACGCTGCGTCAAGAATGCCTCACGAGCACAAATTTCACAAAAGTCGCAGGTTTACATCCTTATAAGACGAAGGCGCAGCTCTTCAAGGCCAAGGTCGGTCGGTTGCATACGCCGACCAACGGTGACATGAAGCGGGGCATCGCTCTCGAGGCCCAGGCGCTGCGGATGCTCGAGGCGTGCATCGGTGAACGAGTCTTCCAGCTCAAGAAGTGGTACCACCACCCGAGGTTCCCCCAATTCGTGGGCTCGCCCGACGGCGTGACCGCCTCGGGCGCGCTGGTCGAAGTGAAATGCCCGCGAAAGAGGAGCTTTTGGATTCCTAAATTCCACGAGGCGCAGATGAGGTGGGACATGTGGATAATGGACGCAGAGCGAGCGTACTACGTGCAGCTGGTTGATGGCGAACTCTTCGTGGACCAGCTGGAGCGAGACGACAAGCTGGTGCTGGAAAACCTAGACGAGTGCCTGTCGTTCATATCCTGCGTGTCCGCGATAGCTAGCTAAAACGACTGCGTGTCTTGACTGATATATTCGATGAGTTCACTAATGATATTACGAATTCATTCTCCTTCTTCTCCTCCTTCTTCTCCAGCACGCGCGCCGGCTTGGCCGGCGTGCGCACCGAGCGCTGCTCGGCCAGCGTGACCCGCTGGATCTCACCAGGTTTGCTTGAGAACGACCCAAGCGGGTCGACTCTGGCCTTGTGGAGCTCCCACCATCTGCCGTTCGGGTTTATGTGGAAGGGTGGTGTCGGGAAGGGCGATTTTATCCAGAAAACATTGTCTGGGACGAGGTCGCTCGGGTTGCCTGAAGCTGTAACAAGAACCATCATAGCATAACCTGTTGTTAGTTCGCGATAAGTGCGGTCGAAGTCATACCATGTCTTAAAGCAAATTGAAAAGTTTTCGTACAAAGCCTTTCGGTACGCGGTTGATTTCTCCTGAGCGGCCATAACTATATCCACATTCGCGCGAAAGATGGGCGGGCATACGCGAAGATACTGCGTCGTGATGATCAGCGTGATTCCGAGATGACGACCGTTGCAAACTAACTGCTTGATTTGCGACGCCTTGAAAAACGCGCCATACGCCAAGTCATCGATCACAAGCAGTATTCGATCTGGTTTGCGAGTGCGCGCAACAGCGTTCTGCTTGTCGATTAATTTTTGTAAGACATCGAAATCGACGTCATCATATATGAACGTGGATGGCATATGTGTCTTCAGGTCGTTTATAGTGGAGTTTGACCCGACCATAGCTACACAGAATTTGACTTTGTTTGCATAGTGTCGCATTAGGTTGAGCGTTGTGACAGTCTTGCCTGACCGGCGACGGCCGATCAATAGTATGACAGGACAATCGGGCATCGCATCCAAGTCGTACTCAAGGATTTTCATTATTACAACCACACGCAACAAAAACACAATCTCTATTTAAGCTCCCTAGCCCTGGAACCGAACCGCGCCTCCTTGAGCGCCTGCGCAAGCGGCTTGTCGACGGGGCACGCGCGCACGGCCGCCTCCATCACCTCCAGTTCGCGTCCTGACCATTCGGCATCGGTAGTGTTGTCACTGACGCTACAGGGGCTGGTGTCTGAGAGCTGGGCATCCTCGCCGTAGCCGCGTTTGGTCCGCTGCACCATCTTGTGAAGCGGCCAAAGTGAGCGCGCGAATTTGCGGAGCTTGCGCTCGCGGCGGCGGCGCGCGCGGATTCGCTGGTAGTTTATTCCCTTGAAGCGTTCGCGTTTGTTGAACAACTTTATGGTGAACTTAAGGTCGTCATTCTCGCGCTTGCGCTTGCGGCGGGTGGGGGGCGAGTCCTCCTTTGTGCATACTGTGACCGATTTGGCGGGGCCAATCTTGTTCTGGGCGTCACGCCGACGCAAAATTGGCTTGGGCAACGCAGCGCAGATGGCCAGGCTGCACGAATCGCAGCCGTCGCCCCCGCAGTCTTCGCACTTGTTGCGAATTTTGTCCTCCCACTCAGCAGAGCCTACGATTACGGCCTTGTTGCTCATTGTACAATGTTTGGAAATTTGATGAGACATCCAAGTCAAAATCAAAGAGCAAAAAAATCTGGGAATAAAAATGGATTTTGATTTGCTTGGGCTGGGTAAGTTTCTAATTTTGGAAAGTTCAAGAACGCTGTCCGAGCACCCTTCAAAAAGTCAAAAGTAAAATGGCAACCCCATCCTCCGACTCATTCTGTTGCCAGGACTGCGAGATCCGCGCGCTACGCTCCATCATCGCCGACCAGAAGCGCACCGCCTCTGTCCTCAAGTCCGAGCTAGGGCGCACGCGCAAGACGGCCAACAAGCTCGCGGAGGCGCTCCGAAAGCGAATGAATGGGAACGACGACGAAGCGCACCTACGCGGCCTCCTCAACAACGCCGAGGCACAGGCCCGCGCGGCCAACCTGGCGCTCAGCCGCACTCGCGACGAGCTCAGTGCGGTGAAAGACGCGCGCAGCAAGGAGGCAAGCGCGCGCGAAAAGGCCGAGGCGCGCGCGCGCGATCTGGAGAGTCAGGTCGAGCGGCTGACCGAGCTCAAGAAGCAGCAGGCCAAGTCTCCTCGCAAGCAAGCGAAGGAGTTCAAGAAGGCCGCACATGCGGCCGCACGCGAGGCAAGCAAACTTCGCGAGAAAATTAATGTGCTCGGGGAAAAGTCCAAGTCCAAGGACAAGAAGCTCGAGGCGCAGGCGCGCACTATTTACGAGATACAGGAGCGCCAGTTCCTTGAAAAACGCCCGGAGATCAGCGCGAGGCGACTGCGCGAGAATCCCGAAAAGTATCTCGCGGAGCTTGAATGGAAGTGTATTCGGAAGAAGAGTCACATTGTTTACAAGCACGAACGCTACGGTACGTTTGTTATTTCGGCCTCTCCATCGACGAACCGGATCGGCAACTACCGAAAAACTGCGTTGCGCAAACGTATGACAACGCTAGAGTCACTCTAAGGCTCAAACTATAGCCCGTGACGGTGCCCTCGCGGGTGTCCGAGGCAACTCGGTGTCTTTTG
>Ga0181574_10001339_pt1 | contig 22989 bp, 17 predicted proteins | sample 101ome_24_FD_145600 | JGI IMG/M metagenome (GOLD analysis project Ga0181574, IMG submission 145600) | Coastal salt marsh microbial communities from the Groves Creek Marsh, Skidaway Island, Georgia - 101410AT metaG (spades assembly) | ecosystem: Environmental > Aquatic > Marine > Intertidal zone... | reverse complement strand
CTAGAGGCCGATGAACGCCATCCGGATTGCATGTTTGTCGAGGATCAAGCCGTCGTGATCGACGGGTACATGCTGCTCCCTGTCCCCGGCCATCCAAGTCGGGTTGCCGAGCAGCCCCCTATCGCTGATTTCCTGATGGACGCCCTCGACGGCGTCCAAACCTGCGACATGGGTGGGGAAGCCCGCATGGACGGAGGGGACATCATCCGATTGGGCGACCTGTTTTTTGTGGGACGGTCAACCCGAACCAACGACCTTGGCATCGCTTCGTTGCGAAGTTTGCTCGACACACTCGGTTACGAGTTGCGCGTCATTGACATTCCTGGGCACGCCCTCCATTTGACCAGCGTGTCCTCGACGCCAACCGACAACGTGATTTTAGCTCCCAAGGGTTACCTCGATGAACACGCCTTTGGCGAATTGCCCGATGGCTGCGAGGTGTTGTGGATGCCCGAGGAAGAAGTCTACGGTTGCAACACCATCGGGCTTCCAGGAGGCAAGGTGCTGATGGCCGAGGGGTACCCCACGGTTCAGTCCACTCTGGAAGGCCTCGGTCTCGAGGTCATCGCCCTTGATATGAGCGAAATTCGAGCCGCAGACGGTTCGTTGACTTGTTGTTCCATCTTCTACTGAAGCGTGACATGGGCCAGCCACAGCCCCAAGGCTTGTTTCATGTCATCACCGGTTTGACACACGGCAACGTGGTCTGCGAATACACCGGTCATGCCCGGGTCAACGAAACGGTTCGTGTCGGCGGATGCGATGAATTCCAGTGTTTTGGTGTGGTCCGTGTACAAGCCGATTTCAAACACGACCCATGGCTCCGCCGATCGCGCATAGCGGGCGAAGGACGGCGAGGTCAGGAACGACACAAAATCATCCACGCTGAGGAAAGAGCACAGCATTCCCAACGTACGGTCGAGATGCAACCCACCATCGTCCAACTCGGGACATTCACCCAACACGCGCGATTTCACCATCGTGATCAACGGCGTTGCGTCCATGCATCGGCGTCCGTACCAAATCGCATAACCGTTCCTCTATTGAGAATGAAACTCAATCTTAAATATGCCATCCATGACTGGCCGCCATGCAACATCTCGGAGACTCCGATGCCAAGTGCCCCGTCATGCACGGTGGCGCAACCTCGCCCAACCGCGGAACGAACAACAACGACTGGTGGCCCAACCAACTCGATTTGAGCATCCTGCACCAGCACGACCGGAAGTCCAACCCCATGGACGCCGGGTTCAGCTACAAGGATGCCTTCAACTCGTTGGATTACGCTGCCTTGAAGAAGGATCTCCACGACCTCATGACCGACAGCCAAGACTGGTGGCCGGCCGACTACGGTCACTACGGCGGCTTCTTCATCCGCATGACCTGGCACGCTGCAGGCACCTACCGCACCGGCGACGGCCGTGGTGGTGGCGGCACCGGCGCACAACGCTTTGCTCCGCTGAACAGCTGGCCCGACAACGGCAACCTCGACAAGGCCCGACGCTTGCTCTGGCCTATCAAGAAGAAGTACGGCAACAAGATTTCGTGGGCCGATCTTCTCATCTTGGCCGGTAACGTGGCGATTGAATCCATGGGTGGGCCCGTGTTCGGGTTCGGCGGCGGCCGTGAGGACATCTGGGCCCCCGAGACTGACATCTACTGGGGTGCCGAAGATGAGTGGCTGGGCGACAACCGCTACGGTGACACCCGCCAAGACCTCGACAACCCGCTGGCAGCGGTTCAGATGGGCTTGATCTACGTCAACCCTGAGGGCCCCAACGGCAACCCCGATCCACTCTTGAGCGCTCAGGACGTTCGAGAAACCTTTGCCCGCATGGCCATGAACGACGAAGAAACCGTCGCCCTGGTCGCCGGTGGTCACACCTTTGGTAAATCCCACGGTGCAGGTGATGCCGCACACGTGGGCCCTGAGCCCGAAGGCGGTGCCATTGAAGACATGGGCTTCGGTTGGATGAGCACCCACGGCAAGGGCCACGGCCGCGACACCATCACCAGCGGCATCGAAGGCGCTTGGACCGCCAACCCCACCCAGTGGGACAACGGTTACTTTGATCTGCTCTTCAAGTACGAGGACCAGTGGGAACTCGTCAAGAGTCCAGCCGGTGCGAACCAGTGGACGCCCAAGAACCCCGACGAAGCCGACATGGCTCCCGATGCAGAAGATGCCAGCGTGAAGGTCCCCACGATGATGACCACGGCCGACATGGCCATGATTCGCGACCCAGAGTACCGCAAGATCTCCAAGCACTTCCATGAGAATCCGGAAGTCTTCGGGGATGCGTTCGCTCGCGCCTGGTTCAAACTCCTCCACCGTGACATGGGTCCCAAGGCCCGTTACCTCGGTCCGGATGTTCCCGAGGAGGACCTCATCTGGCAAGACCCCGTGCCCTCCGGGCCCACTGGCTACGACATCAACGCTCTGAAGGGCGCCATCGCTGCCTCAGGCTTGTCCACCACCGAACTTGTGGAAACGGCATGGGCCAGCGCCTCGACCTTCCGAGGCTCCGACATTCGCGGCGGCGCCAACGGTGCTCGCATCAACCTCGCTCCACAAAACACGTGGAAGGCCAACAAGCCCGACCAGTTGAGCAAGGTGCTCGGTGTGTTGAGCGGTCTCGCAGAGGCTCACGGCGCCAGTCTGGCCGACACCATCGTGCTCGCCGGTAACGTGGCCATCGAGAACGCCTCGGGTTGCAACGTACCGTTCCACCCCGGTCGCGGCGACGCCACCGAGGAACAAACCGACGCAGCTTCGTTTGAGGTGCTGGAACCCGTCGCAGACGGCTTCCGCAACTACCTTGAGAAGAACTTCGCCGTCTCACCCGAAGAAATGATGCTCGACAAAGCGCAACTGCTCGGCTTGACCGCCCCTGAAATGACGGTCCTGGTCGGTGGTCTGCGTTCCTTGGGCGTCTCCTCCGATGACCGCGGGCTGTTCTCGAACAACCACGACGAGCTCTCGAACGATTTCTTCAATGTCCTCTTGGACATGAACGTGAAGTGGACCGCTACGGGCAGCAACTCCTACGAGGCCAAAGACCGAGCCACCGGTGAAGTGGTTCGCCGCGCCTCCCGCACCGATCTCGTGTTCGGCAGCAACTCGCAACTGCGAGCCATCGCTGAAGTGTACGCTCAAGACGACAACCAGGACAAGTTCAAGGCCGATTTCGTTGCTGCATGGACGAAGGTCATGAACGCTGATCGGTTTGACCTTGCTTGAACCCCCATCCACGAGGAGCCGTCATGAGCAAAGACCCACCCGTTGCCCGCCGTGCCACCTGGCAAAAGGTGGCCGTACTGGACGAGGTGCTGAGCCGTCACGACCACCCCACAGCCGCCGATGTTCACGTTTCGCTGCGTTCGACCGGCATCGGCTTGGCCACGGTGTACCGCCATCTGGCGAACCTGGTGGAGGAAGGCACCGTTCGTGCCGTGGAACACAACGGCGAGACGCGTTACGACTGCAACACGGGGCCGCACGCCCACGCCGCTTGCACACGGTGCGGTGAACTTTGGGACGTGCCGTTGCCCGAATCACTCGTCACGCACGGTGTTGAGCGCATGTCGGTGTTGGACGAGGTTCACTTGACCTATGCTGGTTTGTGCAGCGCTTGCGAGTGATCACCACGGCAAGATCGTCCCGTCGAACGAGCGGTACGAGCCGCTGGTCGCGACCGTGAGCTCGTCAATTCGCGCAAGCATGCCCGCAACGCTGTCCACAGTGTTCACCGGTGCCTGTGGTCCCCCCATGTCGGTTTGCACCCAGCCGGGGTGGAGCAACACGGTGGCCACACCGCGTTCCGCCAGTTCGGGTTTCATCGCCACGGTGAGCATGTTCAGGGCGGTCTTGGACGCCCGATACGCGTAGGACCGGCCGCTTTCGCAATCCCCAATGGACCCCATCAGGCTGGACACCATGGCGATTTTACTGCCTTCACGTAACTTGGCCGATGCCTGTTGGACCACCCGTACGGGCGCCAAAGCGTTCACCGCCAGCACATCGAGCGCCACATCGATGTCGATGGCTTCCAGCGATTCCCACCGTCCGTCCGAAACGCCAGCGTTGTTGATGAGGACATCCACGGGCCCTTCGATCCGGTCAAACATGGCGACGAGGTCCTCGTCGGACCGCACGTCCACCCGGTGGCACGTCAACAAAGGATGCTCAAGGTCGCTCAACCCACCCATCGTGGTTCGGTAGGTCGCGTGAACCACTGCGCTGCGCTCCAACCACTGGCGGACGAATTCCAACCCGATGCCTCGGTTGGCGCCGGTGATGACCACGGTGGGCTGGTGCATGAAACCGTTCACCTCAATACGAAAAGCCGTCGTCATCGTCGTCTTCGTGCATGTCCTTTTTGCGTTTTTTCATGAACCCTTTGTACTGGAGGTAAGCGCTGACGCAACCCAACGGCACGGCGATGTACACGTCATAGGCATCGGTGCCGTTCAGCCGTGCGATGTCCCAACCCAACGCCACATAAGCGGCAAAGATCATCCCAATGGAGGCCATGATGCCGGACACCAGCACCGGCAACAACCGACGGAAGGAGAAACTGGCCACGATGGCGAACAAAGTGAGCAGGCCGGACAGAAAAGCGTCGCCTTCCAAATCCATGCCGAAGACATCGCCTGCTGCGATGAGCCGGGTCACCGCCAAGAACACCAAACCAGCGGCGAGGAACCGAATCGCCATTTGAGCCACGGTGATGGACACACCGGCGAGCAAAAACGCCACCACCCACCTGAACTGTTCGGCGTTGATGTCGTAGCCAAATTCAGCCACGGACGGATAGAGTTGATCGGCTGCGCCGTAGCCCACGAACATGCCAGCCAGACCGATGGTGACAGGAAGTCGCTGAGCACCCTGTATGAACAGCCACAGGCAGACGAGGAAGATGGGCACGGCGTAGGTTAAACCGCCATCGACGACCTGATTGAGCACCACGTGCGCTTGTTGGGTGGCGTCCTCGGTCACCATGGTCGGTTCTCTCCTTGCGGCAACTCATGCAAGACCGAACAGGCCCAACCCTCCCAGCATGAGAACGATGGGCGGCACCAGCATTTCGAGCATCGAACGGGATCGGCCGACGGTGGCCAGCTCCGAGCCTCGCTGAATGACGCACTTTACACCGGGCGCATCTTCCTCGCCCTTGACTTCGAGCAAACTGTTGCCAAGGGTACCGTCCAGTCCTTCGGCCTGCCATTCGGACTGCTGTCGAGGAACGGTCTGACCGAGGATGTAAACGGGATTCCCAAGCCGAAGCCCAGAGAGGGTCCAGCGGTGCTTCTTGACCTTGGCACCACCGAGCACGCCGGCCACGGCCTGGGCCATGAGTTGCTTGCCCAAGGTTTCGGCGAAGGCGCCGTCCCATCGCTTGAGGTACTGGCCGTAATTTCGGCGCTTGAACGTGGTCGTGTTGACTTTGATGCCGCCGGTGCCATCGTGGAGGAAGAAATCGCATCCACCCGATTCCTGACGCACGGTCACCCAACTGCATTCTTCTCGTGTGCCGTTATCGGTTTTGACGGTGCGGCACTGGTATTGCTCGTACTCCCAGTGGTAGCCGACCATGTGGTCCATGGCCATGCGCTCGTTGCCGTCCACCACGACGCGAAGGGCGCCTTGGGCGGTGGGTCGAACTTGACCAACCAGTTCTGGGTGGCCCACGGGTGCGGAGCGCACCAGCGAAGTGGGGGTGTCGAGCATCTGCCCCAGCATCTTGGCGCGGAACCACCCGACGAGCGTGAGGATCAGCCCAAGGCCTGCGATGCCTGCTGCGGGGTAGAAACTCATGCCCTCGGGGTCCTGGGTCATCAGAGCACCGCCGGCCACGACGGTACCGCCCACGGCGATGAGGGCGTAGACCGTGAACAGCGAGAAGGTCGCTGGCCGAGGTGTGCCCACTTTGTGCGGGTGTTCAGCGATGGGGCCGCCATCGGCGTCGGCCACGTACGGATTGGCGTGGTTCCAGGTCGTGTAACCGGGGGCGGGCAAAATCCAGTCGCTGGGGTCCGTGGTCGGCACGTAGGTGGTCTGTTGCAACCACCAGCTGTCGATGGAGAGGCCGCTTTCCTGAGCCTTTTGCTCCATGGCTTCAACCGGCATGGCCTCTTTTCGCAGGCGATGCAGGTCCGCCTCCAGCGAACCGGGGGCCGACATGGCCATCATCAGGCACCCAAACACGATGAGGGCGCCGAGGGCAGGGTCGCCCGACAACATGCCACCGACACCGCCGACCGTGATCAGCACACCGAAAGCCCAGATGAGCCAACCCTGCCATGTGTAGGGAAGGTTGAGCTTGAAGGTTCCGCCATCGAGGTCAAGGCCGTTAGCGTGCATGTGTGGTTCTTGGAGCACATCTACAAGAAGATTGGCGAGGATGAATTCATTGCTCGTATTGTACCCATTCGTTTTCAATGGCGTGGTGCCAAAGTTCTGCAAGGCGAAGTAGGTTGTAGGCTGAGCGCTCAAAACGGTTGGTGATGTGAGCCAACATCGTGCGACCTGAGCGGCCACCGACTTCACTTTTTTCTGCTTCCAAAATCATGGTGTGAATTTCGCTGTGATGCGACTTGACAGCGCTCCAAGCATGAACTGCAGTTTCTTGATCCACAACGGCCTCGTTCAACAGCGCGAACTCCACAAGATCGACGAGATCGGTCACCGTCTTCCCCATGACGACGAGCCGGCCTGTGATCTCGTGCGGGGGGGCATCGTTTTTGTCAAGTTTGGCCCAATCGTTCAGTGTGACGGCCACGTCGCGTGCGTGACGAGCCAATCGCTCGACAGCGTCCACCGCACGCAGGTAGGCCGCAATCATCCGCAGATCTTGCAGCAAAGGCTGGTTGAGCGTGAGGACCAGAAGCAATTCTTGCGTGAGATCCTCAGCTCGGTTCTGGACTTTCGAGCGAATTTTGTGGACTTTTTTCAGCGGAACATCGGACGGGGCGGTGATGGCATCGATGGCATGCTTGTATTCTTTGGTCACAAGGCCAAAGTATTCTGCCAAGGAACCGCGTAGAATGGTAAGGCGTTGATCAAGGTTGGTTCGTACGGGTGCCACAGTTTTCACGCCTCCTTGAAGTCCATTTCGGTCCGCCCAGCCAGCAGCATGTTGATGAGTGTCTCGGTCATATCGATGCTGTACCCACACAATCGGCGGGCGGTTTCTGATATGCGAAATTCGATCAACAAATCCGTCCGCTGATTGCTGGTTGACATCAACCGTTCTTCATGTTCTGAAAGGGTTTGAATCGCTTGGGCCAGTTGGTCCTTCCCTTCGGTCAACACACTGATTTCCTTGGTGTACGTGTTCCTTACAATGGCGCGAAGAGCGGACAACCAAACAGGAAAGACACTGAGAGGGTCCTCGTCCAACGACAGCGAACCCACGACGTCCGTCTCAAGCACCAACCTTGCAAAGGTGTGAGCGTGGTCCCCCATTCGTTCCAGGTAATGCGCCATCACAGAATGTTCCATGGCGCTGTAACGGCTGAGCCCGATGTCCCGTTCAACATGGTGGTTTTGAAGCACCATGGCCACCTGACGGTCGATAAGCAGGCGTCGAGCGTCGATTTGGCGCTCCCGATCTTCGTAATCGGTGATGGCTTCTTCATCTTCACCGTCCAGAACCGAGAGTGTGTCCTCAACAAGACTTGTCACGAGCAAATACATGCGGTTGAGGCTCACTTGAAGCGGCAGTTCGTTTGGGTTCAACAACGAAACAATTGTCATATGTTTTGCATCGTCATCGGAGACTTCCATGCCGCGTGTGTCCCTGAGAAATTGTCGAATCACCCGTCGGTCCTTGGATTTCAGGCCTTGACGGGCCTTCACCTGGATGACATCAGCACCGCTCACGTACGCACCGATGAGGCAATCGTAGAGCGCCCCTTCAGGGTATTTTGCGAGGTCGATCGTGACGGAGCGACGAGTTTCCTTGATCTCATGCGGTGAGATTTGAATTTCCCCGGAAGCCATGTGTTCAACACTTACCACATCAGAGGGGTTGAGATTGTTGGCGCGTATCCATGCTTTTGGAAGGCTCACGATGAAGGTCGAGCCACCGGTCAACTGCAGTTTTCGATATTCCACTCCACCTAAGCTCGCCATGTGACCGAATCTCCCTATGCCAATGAAGAATTACAGGTAACTCATATTAAATATATTGTTCTATATAGAGATATAGAGGGCTGTAGAGCCTATGGTAGAATTTGACATGCTCTGTAGGGAATACGGGCCGGCAGGGAAGCACCATGTACACCCAGAACACGAAGAAAAAAGCCTTGGCCCTGGTGGCTTTGATGATGATTTCCGCCCTCGCTGGATGCTTGGGTGACGACGCCACCGTGGACGACACCAACGACACCACGAATGGAACCGACACAACGACCAACAACACCACGGGCGGTACCGACAACACCACGGGCGGTACCGACAACACCACGATTGATGTGGGCGCCGTGGAATGCGGCCCCGACGGTTCCATCACCATTGCTGGATCGTCCACTGTCCTTCCCCTTGCTGAAGCATGGGCCGAATACTACCAAGAGGCGTGCCCCGGCACGTCCATCACCGTCGAATCCGGCGGGTCATCGTCCGGGGCAGGCCGCGTGTGTGCCAACTCCGCGAAGGGTACGCCTGTTGACATCGGTGACATGTCCCGTGACTGGAAGGCCACCGAGGCCGACCGGGACGACGACGGTTACACCATGGATTGCTTGGTCGGTGACACCTCCCGCAGCGCTCGACAGATCGTCGTGGCGCTCGACGGTTTGTCCGTGGTCATGAAGTCCGGCGGCGCCGCTGCTCAGTGCGTTGAATCCATGGGTGGCCTGACGGTCGACCAACTCCGGTGGATGTTCTCTGCGGAAACGGCATCGCAACTCACGGCCGCAGGCCTTGACATGTCGGTGGTGACGCCCAACGGTGACAGCGATGACACCACGCATCTCTGGTCGGAACTGAGTGCAGACTGCCCAGCGGCTGAAATCGTTCTCGCCTACCCTGACGCCGCATCCGGCACCTACGAGTACTTCTTTGAAGCTGTTCTTGACGAAGCGGAAGCAGGCTTCCGCACCGGCACCCAATCCGCCGATGACAACGTCATTGTCAACACGCTGGTTGGCGATGAAACCTCCATCGGTTACTTCGGATATGCTTACTACGCCGAGAACCAAGACACGCTCGCCGCTGCAGCGGTTCAGAACGAGGACGGCACCTATGTGGCCCCCAACGCCGCTTCCGTCGCTGACGGTTCGTACAACCCACTGTCTCGCCCCTTGTTCATGAACCTCCACGACGACCCAGCCTCCCTCGCCAAGACCGTTCCGTTCCTTGAATTCGGCTTGGGTGACGGTGGCGACCTGCTGGTGGCTTCGGTCGGCTACGTTGCCTTGACCACCGCCGCCCAGGAGATCATGGAAGCCCGTCTTGACGGCACGGCCGGTGCAGACATGGTGGTCTGCGGCCCGTCCGGCTCCATCAGCATCGCCGGGTCTTCGACCGTTCTGCCGTTGGCTGAGGCATGGGCTGAGTCCTATCAGGAAGCTTGCCCCGAGGTTTCCATCACGGTGGAGTCGGGGGGCTCGTCCTCAGGTGCCGGTCGTGTGTGCGCCAACTCCGCCAAAGGAACGCCCGTTGACATCGGCGACATGTCGCGTGACTGGAAGGCCACCGAGGCCTCCCGCCAAGCCAACGGCTTCATCCTCGACTGTCTCGTTGGCGACACCAGCCGATCTGCCGCCCAATTCCAAGTGGCGATTGATGGCTTGTCCGTGGTGGTCAAGAGCGGCGGTGCCGCTGAGCAGTGCGTGAATTCCATGGGCGGTCTGACGCCCGACCAACTGCGTTGGATGTTCTCCGGTGAAACCGCTTCTGAACTGGTGGCCGCCGGCCTTGACATGGCTGAAGTGACACCGAACGGTGACAGTGACGACGCCACGCACAAGTGGAACGAACTCAGTGCAGACTGCCCCGATGCAGAGATCGCCCTCGCATACCCCGATGCCGCTTCAGGCACCTACGAGTACTTCTTTGAAGCCATTCTGCACGAAGCAGAACAAGGGTTCCGCTCGGGACAGCAGTCCGCCGATGACAACGTCCTGGTCAACGCTTTGGTTGGTGATGAGACCGCCATCGGTTACTTTGGGTATGCATACTACCAAGAGAACCAGGACACCCTGACCGCTGTGGCTGTTGAAAACGACGCCGGAGATTTCATCGCACCCAATGCCGCATCGGTTCGAGACGGTTCGTACAATCCGTTGTCCCGGCCGTTGTTCATGAACCTGAACACCGACTCTACCTCGCTGATCAACACGCTGCCGTTCATGGCATTCGGTATCGGGTCCGAAGAAGGCAAGATGAAGGTCGGTGAAGTTGGTTATGTGAGTCTCAACGAGTACCAAGAGGCCCAGATGTACATGGGGCGATGGCTCCACTTGCTGGGCATGACGCCAGCTGGCAACCTCGATGAGTTTGACGAGGAATTCTGTGGCGCAGCCCAAAGCATCTCCATCGCTGGTTCGTCAACCGTTTTGCCCCTCGCAGAAGCATGGGCCGAAGACTTCGGTGAAATTTGCGACGGCACGGCCATCACGGTCGAGTCCGGAGGCTCTTCTTCAGGTGCAGGCCGTGTGTGCGCCAATTCCGCTAAGGGAACCCCCGTTGACATCGGCGACATGTCCCGAGACTGGAAGTCGACCGAGACCCAGGACGGCATTGACGACAACGGTCAACTGGAGTGCGCCGTGGGCGACACCTCGATCACCGTCACCCAACTCGTTGTTGCCGTGGACGGTCTCTCCGTGGTCATGAAGAGCGGCGGTGCTGCACAGCAATGTGTTGAGACGATCGGCGGTCTTTCCGTCGCTCAACTCCGCTGGATGTTCTCCGCTGAAACCTCCACCGAACTCGCTGCTGCTGGCCTTGACATGTCCTCCGTCATCCCCAACAGCGACGATGACGACACCACCCACAAGTGGTCGGAACTCGATGCCGGTTGCGCTGACAGCGAAATCGTGTTGGCTTACCCCGATGCAGCTTCTGGAACGTACGAGTACTTCTTTGAGGCGATCTTGGACGAGGCTGAAGCAGGCTTCCGGAGCGGCACCCAATCTGCAGACGACAACGTGCTGGTGAACACCCTCACGGGTGATGAAGCAGCCATCGGCTACTTCGGCTTTGCCTACTACGCTGAGAACCAGGCCACGTTGTACGCTGCGCCAGTGGTGAACGACCACATGAGCGGTGCTGCCGACGCCATCGCAGCCGGTATGGCCGCAGTGGCACCCAATGCACAAACCGTCCGGGATGGCTCCTATGAGCCGCTCTCCCGACCGCTGTTCATGAACGTGAACAACGATGCATGGGATGTGGTGACGCCGTTCCTTGTGTGGGCTTACTCCGGGGACGGCAGCGCCGTGATCTCGGAAGTCGGCTATGTGCCCCTGGACGATGCAACGTGGCAGGAAATGTTCCGTCGCATCACCATGGCAGGCATGTATTGAGGTTCACCCAACATCGAACCAACCCGTGCATGCAGCCGCTGAAGCGGCTGCATGCACACTTGGACGACCAGCAATATATAGACTATAGAGGAAGCAGGCACGACTTGGAACCACTCGTTCAAACCAAACCCCCAGCGGTTTACTCCCGGAGGCTCAAGGATGAACGATTCCAATCCATTGACCGAACCCAAGGTCGATGGGACGTCGAGTCCGGCCGCCAGAGCAAAAGCCTCACGCCATGCCTCATCCAGCTCACGTTGGAAAGGACGCGTCGAAGAGGCTGCGCCGGGCGTCGTTCTGTTTGCACTGGCCGCGACCGTCATCATGATCACGGCCGGCATCGTCTTCGTGCTGTTTGAGTCGGGCTCCAAGTTTTACCGGGGGTTCGGTTGTGGTGCTGATGCCTACAAACCGCCGCAAGACTGGCATCCCGATGTTCAAGAAGGGATCAAAGAAGCGGCGATCTATGACCCAAATGCTTCCATTACCGACCCGCTTTGGCTCAACAGCTTCTGCATTGTTGATTGGGACATGGAGCACGAATTCGTGCTGGCAGAACCCTTCATCGATCGGTTTGAATGGGACCCCGAGACCTCAACCTACACCGGCGACTCGGGTCGAAACGGCACAGCCATTCTCCAAAATGACGGATCTGTTGTTGTCGGCCCAGCGTTGGATGCCGATCGTCCATACCTGCTGACGTACTTCACAGAGAACCCCAGCCAATGGGACAACGAACATCCCAAGGTTCCGTTGGAATTGGTGGTCCAAAACGAAGGAGCGCTCACACTGCATGAGCAGGACACTGAACTCGCTCGCAGTTGGTGGGTGACGTTGTGGGTCTGGAACGAAACGGCCAAAACCGATGTGGATGAAGACGGCGTGGGCAACGACGAGATCAACGGGGCAGGTGAATACCTGGACAACGACATTGACGGCGACAACATTGCCAATTACCTCGATGAGGACATCGACGGAGATGGCTTGCCCAACGCGCAGGATCCTGATGTCTACAACCCAAACATCGACGCAGTCGGCCTCTTTTTGGGCTGTCTAACCTTGTTGATTCTCGTGCTTGCACTGGTTTCACCGCGCTGGATGGCCAACTTGCCTGTTGACCAACTCGATCGATGGACGCCAGCGGTTCGCGTCAACGCGATGGTGTTGACCGCTGTGGCCTTCATGTCGCTTTTGGCACCACCTTCGGCGAGTGTGCTGCTGTTGTTGATGCTGGTGTGCTTGATTCTCGTTGGCTTTGGATGGCGGCTGGATGGAAAAATCCCACTCTCGCTGGCCCTGCTCGCTGTTTTCTCACTGTTCATGGCTCTGGTCCAATTCTACGCCGTTCAGACCGGCCACACCATCGCACTCGCCTTTTCGGTGCTCGCCCTCACGACCCTCATGGCGGATTCTCGAAACCAAGCCGGGACGTCCAGATTTGCCGTGGTGGATGGAGACACTCGAGCCCTGATGTACATCTCGGTTATCTTAACGCTCGCCTTGATGTATTTCGATGTCGTAGCCCGGGTGAACGGCTCACTCGGCGAATTTTTCACCCAGACATGGTGGAAAACCGATGTCCGTTCAGCCGCCTCGACGGTCACCGTGACCAGCGACTTGCATATGGGCGTGAATTCGCTGCTGCAGACCACCCTTCAGGTCGCGCTTGGGGCACTCGTCGTGGCCATTCCAATCGGTTTGGGGACAGCGGTGTTCCTCTCCGAATATGCTTCGCCGCGAACAGCCAACATCGTCAAACCTGTTCTCGAGCTGCTGGCCGGCATCCCTTCCGTGGTGTATGGGTTCTTTGCGTTCGTGGTGATCGCTCCACTCGTGGTCGATTTGGGCACCGTTTTCCTCGAACGAGGATGGATTTCGGAGGAACCCCAGCTGTTCAATCCCCTGAACGGTGCGATTGTCGTTGGCATCATGATCACCCCGCTCATTGCCTCGCTTTCTGAGGATGCGTTGCGGGCGGTTCCCGACAGCCTCCGACAGGCTTCCTATGCCCTCGGGGCAACCACCACCGAAACCACCGCCCGTGTGACCATGCCCTCGGCCCTCTCTGGAATCCTTGCTTCCATCATTCTAGCGCTCTCAAGGGCCATTGGTGAAACCATGGCCGTCACGCTTTCGGTTGGGACCCTTGCCACGTATTCAGACAACATGTTCAGGTCGGCTCAAACCATGACGGCATACATCGCACAACGCATCGGCGGTGAATTGCCCATCGGCACCACCCCGTACTACTCCCTCTTTGCCGTTGGATTGTACCTCTTCGCCATCACGCTGGGGCTCAACATGGTGGGTCACAAAATCATGACCAGGTTTCGGGAGGCTTACGATTGACCGACGCCGACGTATCGAAGTCCCACAAGCCCCCTGTTCCTGAACCAAAGGAACGCCCGAGCTTGTTCGGAACCATCCACCTTCCAGAACGCTCCCTTACACGGCGTTACCTCACGGCCCGAATTGGGAAAGCGGTCTTCGTGACCATTGCTGTGTTGTGCGGAGTAGCGTTGGTTACGCTGCTCACCCAAATCTCAGAAGAGGCGTTTGTGCCCGAGGAGGAGATTGAAGTTGACGGCGTTCGTTATCCCACCAAGACGGTTGCAGAGACGCAGTTGGCTTGGAAGGCCGAGACCTTCAACGTGGATTGGGCGGCCGATGATCTGAGACAGGAACGCAACAACATCACCATCGAGGCGAGTTGGATTGAAACACATTTCGAGGCACTCAACGACGACGGCGAACGGTTTACCTCACGGTTTGGAGAGACGGTCTTTGACCTTGAGGAAGATTTGGAACGGGCGTTGTGCGATGAAGGCGTGGCACCCGTCACCTACAAGCCGATTGAACCTTGGATGGTGGGGCATTTGCTTCCAGGTAACGACCAGGACGGTATGGCGTACAACACCGGATTTTCCACACGAATCAACATCTTCTACCGAGCAACGGCTCCAACCCCCGGCATGGGTGACTTTTGGGTGAACAGCAACGACGAGTCCCGCTGGGTTTGGCATGGTCTTCGTTGGGAATCAGCACAAAACAGCGAATTCCTTGAGCAACTGCTCGAATATGTCCCGACCGATAACACCGCTTTTGATGATGGAAAGTTGTGGGTGCACTACACGCCGGTTGAACCCATTTTTCGAGGCGCTGGTGACCTTTGGCTGAACCGCACGGCGATCGATGAATTTTCGTTTGAGACCATCGAAGAAGCCACGTCGTACAACCGGACTGCGAAGCAATGGGAGCCGATCGATCTTGCTTCGATTCCACCTGTCTTGCTTGAACCACAAAACACCATTGAACCGTTTGTTCCAGAATTCTGTACCAAGCAGGAAACCTCGTACTACATCCTCACGTCCGGACAGGTGGGTACGGCCGTCATCGGCGAATTCAATCACGACGACGGTTATGAAATCCGAGCAACCGCCGAATCCGGTGTTGAACATCGGATCAGCATGACGGTTGCGATCACCAATGCAGGCCAGAACCGGGCAACGGTGTCCATCGTGAACAATGCGTTCGATACCCCTCACGTTGAACTTCAACCGTCCTCCGGCCTCACGTCCAACTGGCTGTTCCTTCAGCACAGGATGAATTACACCGTGACGTATGTCCAAGTGGAAGGCCCACCGGCCGATGCTCGTGAGTCTTCATACCAAGAAATTGGCGGTTTCGCCCTTGGCTCACCACTGGATTGGTTCCAGTTCAAATTCATCAACGACGACGACTTGGACAACGACGGTATCGTTGACGTGTGCGATGATGACATCGACAACGACAACGACGGAAACCCCGTGATTGGACACCCGACGCTCTGCCCTGGCGTTGGCCGGTTCGATGCATCGTTGTTACCGGCTGGCGCAGACGCGACAACCGAATTGCCGGTCGATGAACAGACATGGATCGGCGCCAACGACGACGACGGCGACGGCATCCATGACGATGTGAGAGACAGGGACATTGACGGTGACGGCGTTCCCAACTTGGTTCAGGGTCAAGGGTTCAGTGCATCAGCATCGTTTGAAGGTCAAAACGACGTTCGCAACGTTCCAGAACTGTGGGCGCTGACCCAAGAATGGGCGGTTGTCAAGTGTTCTGAAAGTTACAAGCCCAACGATCCCGCTTACGCTTCCTTTGATTGTGAACAAGCCACCGGGATGATTGAAACCCCTGCCACGTCGGCCCAAGAATGGTGTGACGGGGTCCGGTACCTTGACCAATTGATTTGGTCGGACAAATGCAACATTCCGGAGCGTTTGGAATCCGGCGCCGACATGTACGAGGAACGCGACCCTTACCTTCCGCTGCTGGCGCTCATGGGTCTGATCGGCATGCTTGCCTTGATGCGTTCACCCAACGCTTTCCTCCTGCGCATGCGCAACGTCCTGGTTCAGCTGGGCGTCGACGAGCATCCAAAGGAAGAATTGACACCGTGGTCGTGGGCTTCGTTCGCATCTGAGTTAACCGGGCGTCTGCTCAACATTGTCATCAGTGTCGTCATCTTCTTGCTGTTCTTTGGGGTGTTCCTCACCACCTTCAACGAACACCAACCCACGTTGTTGGTGCCGTTTTCATTCACCATCGGCGGGGCCGTCAGCGTGATGGCCGGCATTGCGGTGATTTCGTCCGTGTCCAGAGCGCTCGGTGTTCGGCCGGAGCCTCGGGTTCCGCGCGCCGATGGATTGGTTGATCTTGGTCTGTTGATGTTCACGGGCCTGATGGTGTTCATCGCACTGAGCTGGCTGTTGGTGGAAGGATGGGTCATTGGTGCGGTGATGTTGCTGATGCTGATGTCGGCAACCAAACGGTTGGTCTTAGCAGCGCTCCAGCTCACGCGAACCGACAACATCCAATTTGACCGATTGAAATTGGTCGTGAGAGGCCGCCAAGGCTGGATGACCGGTGCGATGGTGGCGTTGGTTATCGCCATGTTCACGGTTCCTGTGTCCATCCACATCCCGTTTGTTTGGTCGGATTTCACTTCATCAGAGCCGTACAAAGCCGGCCTCCGAGCTGCCTTCTGGGGAAGCGTCTATGTCGTGGGTTACACCATGTTGTTCGCCATCCCCCTGTCCATCGGCGCAGCGATTTGGCTCGAGGAATACGCTCCAAACAACCGACTTCGCCGAACAATTCAGGCCCTCATCACCAATTTGGCCGGCGTCCCTGCCATTGTGTTCGGGTTGTTCGGTTTGGCCATGTTCTTGACTGACCGTGGCATTGGATTGGGTCTTGGTGGAACGGTGATGACCGCCGGTATGACCATGGCAACCATGGCCATGCCCACCATCGTTATTTCATCCCAAGAAGCGCTCAGGGCCGTGCCTCCTTCGTTGCGAAACGGGGCCTTCGGCTTGGGTTGCACCAAGTGGCAGGTGACCAAGGACCACGTGCTGCCGCACGCCATGCCGGGCATGATGACCGGCACCATCTTGGCCATGTCTCGAATCATGGGCGAAGCAGCACCGCTCATCTTGGTCGGTGCAGTGGCATCGGTTTTCGCCGAACCGGATGCGTTCTTCTATGTCTCGTACCAAATGGCCCCATCGGTCGATGGTTTGCTGGCCTGGTTCCCAGGCGTAGAACCCTACTTGCAAAACATGCCACTCTGGGCAGATCGTGGACCGTTCTCCTCAAATCCATCAGAATACGTCGGACCGGACACCAACGATCGTGGGTTTTACACGGTGTTGCCCGTCCAAGTCTATCGATGGACGGACATGCCGGCCATCGGCTTCAAGGTTGCAGCAGCTGGCGCTTCACTTGTCCTGCTCGCTACGCTGGTGGTGGTGAATTCTGCCGCCATTCTCCTTCGCGCTCACTTCAGGAGGTATTCGAAGACATGACGACCGAACACAACCAACCGACCCTCTCCGTGGAGGACTTGCTGGCCATGATGCACGAACTCGCTTCAGAGGACGGTGAAATCGCCGTTCAAGAAAGCGAACGCATTGAATCAATTCGAACGGCTTTCGGTGATAAGGAAGAGGTTTCACGGGCCGAAGCCATCAGCATCCTGACCGCCCTCACCAAGGTGGACGGTGTACAAGACGAGGTTGAAATGCTGGCCATCAACCAATTGATCAAAGCTGTGAAACAGAACGGCGCCACCCCTACGTCGGAGTCGCCTGATTCAGTCGCCAAACCGGATGAGGGTTCACAAGATGGTGCTGAAAAAATCCCCTCGGAGGAGCCAGCGAGCGCCTCCGCTTCTTCCACCGTTGAACAGGACAGCATCCCGGATTCAACCACCAAACTGGACATCGATGGCGACGCTCACATGTGGATTCGTAACCTGAATCTCCGGTACGGAAGCGCACAAGCCATTTACAACGTCTCGATTCCGTTTAAGCGAAACGCTGTGACTGCACTGATTGGCCCATCCGGCTGTGGGAAATCCACGCTCCTACGGTGCTTAAATCGGATGAACGACCTCATTCCGATCTGCAATTACGACGGTTCCATCGAACTTGACGGTGAGGAAATTCTTGGAAGAGGTGCGGACTTGGTCACCATCCGACGCCGGGTCGGCATGGTGTTCCAAAAACCCAATCCGTTCCCGAAGTCCATCTATGACAACGTCGCATACGGCGTTCGCCTACACTACACGCCCAGCCGACGGGAACTGGACCGAATTGTGGAGGAATCCCTGAACCGTGCGGCGATTTGGGAGGAAGTCAACGATCGTCTTCATGAGCTGGGGACCAGCCTGTCAGGCGGTCAACAGCAACGACTTTGCATTGCACGCACCATCGCGGTGGAGCCCGAAGTGATCCTGATGGACGAGCCGTGTTCAGCGTTGGACCCCATCGCAACGGCGAAAATTGAGGAATTAATTCTCGAATTGAAGGAACATTTCACCGTGGTCATCGTCACACATTCCATGTCCCAAGCACAACGGGTCAGCGATTACACCGGATTCATGTATCTGGGCCGTTTGATTGAATTTGACAAAACGGAAACCATTTTTGGAAACCCAAGTGAGGAACTGACGGCCCGGTATGTCTCAGGACGTTTCGGTTGAACCTCAATAGCCCTCCATAGGGGTTCCAACATTGGGGACCATCGCCCTATGCCTTTCTCCAACCATGGCCCGGCAGGGGCGAGCATACGGTGGCATCCACGTCGGTCAGGACCCACTATCGTACCCTGTTCCTTTCCGATTGGCATCTAGGGTTAAAAGGCGTCAAGGCCGCAGAACTGTTGGCCTTCCTTGAGACCAACGACGCCGAAACGATTTACTTGGTGGGCGACATCATCGACCAGTGGGTCCTCGGTCGAAAATGGGCATGGAACGACGATTGCGACAACATCCTCCGCAACCTGATGGAAAAAGCCGAGCGCGGGACGACGATCGTCTACATCCCCGGCAACCACGACGATGGCTTCCGTGCCTGGGCGAACGTGTCCATCAACGGCATCTCCATTCAACGTGAAGCGGTGCATGTAACGGCGGATGGCCGCCGTCTTTGGGTCATTCACGGTGATGAGTTTGACCTGTTCATGCGGCATTCCAAACTGCTCTGCAAACTCGGCCATTGGGGCATGCAGCTGCTGATGCGATTGAACCGCCCGGTGGCTTGGTTACGCCGACGGCTTGGCCTTGCACCATGGTCGCTTGCCCTTGCAGCCCGGCGAGCGTTTCAACAGAGCAGCAAAACCTTCCGAAATTATGCCAACACGGTCACGAAAGAAGCCAACCGCAGAGGGTTCGATGGCGTGGTATGCGGCCACATTCACAAGGCAGAACACGCCGTACTGAACGGCATTGAGTACTGGAACGACGGCGATTGGGTCGAATCGTGTTCCGTCATTGCCGAAACCATGGACGGCACGATGAGCATCAGCCAGTACCTGCCAGACGCATCAACCGTGGCACACCTCCGCGCCCGTGCCATGCAACGCTGGCAACCGTCCACTGCGCCCTTCAATGCCGGTGAACAACTTCGTTCATCGTCAACGGTTTTGACAGCACTGGAGGCGTTTCAATGATCATTGCTTACGCACTTGCAGGCGAAGGGCGGGGGCACACCACACGTGCCATGTCCCTTGCACATCGCTTGGAGGCGCACGGTCACACCGTTCATTTTTTCACGTGCGGGGACGCTCGGGACCTTCTGGTGGAGCGGTTTGGCAGTGACCGAGTCCATGAACTTCCAACCCCACGTTTTGTGATTGGCCATCGTGGGATTTCGTACATCCGAACCGGCTTGGCTTCGTTGAGATTTTTTGCACACCATCGACGTCGGGTCAAAAACACGGTTCGCACGCTCAGCGAGTTGGGTGCGGATGTCTTGATTTCGGACTTTGAACCGACGTTTGGCCCAGCCGCTCGACGTTTGAATGCACCGTTCATCGCCTTCAATTCGCAGCGATTCGTTTTGGACGCAGACCTTTCACAGGTTCTCAATCGTCGTCAGCGTGTGAAACTCCTGCCGGTGAGGATCATGTGCCGACTGTTTGCTCGGAAACCTGACCTGAGCATCGTTTCCAAAGGCTTCAACCTTCAACCCAACAAGCCCAACGCTCACTTGGTTGGTCCCATGTTGAGGGATGCTTTTCACCCCGGAGCCTGGCAACCAGCCGGAACCCATGTTCTTGCCTACTTGAGAGCCAGTGTGTTGCACCATCTCCCTGCCATGGCAGAGCATGCCCGACAGCATGGAATGGTGGTGAAACTGTACGGCCACCACCCCACGCACCCGGTTGACAACGTGGAATGCTGCCCGATCTCGAACGATGGCTTCATCCGAGATCTGCTAAGCGCAGATTGGATGTACCAAACCGCCGGTACGCAGTTGCTGGGTGAGGTGGCCAGCGTGGGGGTGCCATCGTTGTGCTTTCCCGAACCCGGTCAAGTCGAACAGGAGATCAACGGGGTGCTGGCGAGTCATGCATACACCAACGTGACGGTGATGCCGCGGCGAGGCGTAACGGTCGGCAACTTGAACGCAGCACTGCAAGCCACGCTGGCACGACCGAGGGTGGTGGTCCACGACAACGGCGCAGATGCCGCAGCCTCGTTGGTGGTGGCGTTCATGAACGCTCAATCGGCGTCATTGCTTCCGTTGTCACCGTCCAGCCGCCCCTCTCACTCGCAATCGATGTTGTGAAGGCTAACGCAACACCGGTAGGCCTATCAACGGGATTGAGATAATGGCTTCATGGACATTGAACTGGTGGAGTTGGCCCAGTTACGTCCACATGAGCATACACTACCCGAACGCGTGGAGACGATGACCGACAAGCTCCAGCGCAACGATTTTTTCCACAAACCGATCTTGATCGATCGCAGAACGATGACCATTCTCGACGGTCACCACCGACATCAAGCCAGCCTGCGGCTGGGATTGCTCCGGGTACCTGCGATCTGTTTGGATTACCTCGTCGACGAACGCATTGCCGTTGAACCGTGGCGGCCTGAGGAGCTGCCATCGCTGGCCAAACAAACGGTGCTGGCCAGCGCTCAAACAGGGCGGTTGATGAAGCCGAAATCTTCGAAGCACACCGTTGCGTTTGGGTTGCCGGCGCTGGCGGTTCCGCTTACGGAGTTGCGTTGAGCCGTTCAAAGCTGCTGAAGCATGTGCTCCACCACGGGCTCAACATTGGACCAGATCTCCTTGTGAACCTGCTCAACGGTTTGTCGTGTATGAACCACCGGGAGGCCCCGCGCCTCGGCAGCGGACCTGAAGGCTTCCCTCAGCAATTTTTGATACTCGAGGAAACTGGTGGTCACGGAAGGGGAGAGGCCCATGTCCAAACCGGCTTCGTAGTTGTTTAATTCCACCAAGGTGTTGTTGTGCATCATGCGGTTCAGCAGTCGCCGCCCGCCTGCCTGAAGCACGACGGTCAGGTTGGGTTGAGGCATGCCGCGGTACAGGCCTTCAATCCAGACCGGATCGCCGCCCCGAATTTGTTCCCGAATCACCGGTGTCAAGGTGTACCGGTCTGCGATCACGACAAATCCCGCCTCCAGGAGCGGCTCGATGAGATGGATTTGCTGGTCGTGCATGTCCGTGGCGTACATCAACGACCGTGTTCGCCAGTTCAGTTGATGCAATTCGTTTGCATTGGTCTTGATGTGCCCCCCCATCAATTCAGAACGGGCCAAACCAGTGGTTGCGACGGCCACGCCGTGCGCCTCGAGGCGTTCGACCAGGAGCCGGACATGCAAGGAACGACCGACGTGGTCCGGGCCTTCGATCACGATCAGTCGGCCGGAATGCGTCATGCTTGACCCCCCTCAAAGGCAACCCAGTCGAACGTCGATGTTCGAATGGTTTCAGCCAAGCGGTCGTTTTCATCGATGGGTTCAACCGTGCTCAAATCAATGGCATGTTGAATGAGTTTGCGTACACGCGTTTGGACTTCAGCAACGCTGCCGGTGGCATCGACGCGAACGATTCGTCCTGAATCGACCAACCCGTCGTACACCTCCTTGATCTTGCCTTGGAGGATCCGATAGGACTCAAACGGGTCATGGGTCCAGCCCATGTCCAAACCGGCCTCGTAAAATTTCAGGGAAGGTCGTCCGGTCACGATTCGGTCGTAGCCAACCTCCGGCGGGATGTCAAAATAGAGCGTGAGGTCGGGCTCCGGGGCAAAGGCATAGTTCGCCTCAATGGTGCTTTGTTCAACCCCCCTTGCCCCGTCGCGCGCCATGGCTGTGAACTTGTAGCGGTCGCAGATCACGATGCCTCCAATTTCAAGCATCGGCTCGATTTGTTTGTTCCAACGATCGGCGAAATCTGCGGCATGAATCAAGTGGAACGTGGCGGGTTTCAGGCGCTTGGTGTCTTTTCCAAGTTTGGTCGCTTCACGGACCACGGGACTGGAGTTCCATTCGGTGTGATGCACCGGGAGGCCAAGCGCGCGAATCCAGTTGAACAACAGCATGGCTTGGGTTGATTTTCCGCTGCCGTCCATCCCTTCAACGGCAATGAGAATCCCGTTTCGCTTGGGTCCCATAGCAATCGACCGGTTTGGCTCATTGGTTAATTCCATTTGAACTCCACCTATGTAGTCCAGCAAAGGGTTGCCTTGCGGAGCAATGGAGCGATGAGCGTGGAGGAGGCAGCAGGATTCTCACCAACGCACAATCAGAGATTGTCCTGGGTTCTCATCCTGCCATGCGAAGCTGCTGAGCGATGAGCGTGGAGGAGGCAGCAGGATTCTCACCAACGCACAATCAGAGATTGCGCTCGGTTTTCATCCTGCCATGCGAGGCTGTTGAGCGATGAGCGTGGAGGAGGCAGCAGGATTCTCACCGACGCCCAATCAGAAATTGTCCTGGGTTCTCATCCTGCCATGCGAGGCTGTTGAGCGATGAAAGTGCAGGAGGCAGGATTCGAACCTGCGAACCGTTACGGACTGGGACCTCATCCCAGCGCCTTTGACCAAGCTGGGCGACTCCTGCGCCGGTTGCCGCTCTCGCCTCGCGTA
>Ga0181574_10001338_pt1 | contig 23013 bp, 21 predicted proteins | sample 101ome_24_FD_145600 | JGI IMG/M metagenome (GOLD analysis project Ga0181574, IMG submission 145600) | Coastal salt marsh microbial communities from the Groves Creek Marsh, Skidaway Island, Georgia - 101410AT metaG (spades assembly) | ecosystem: Environmental > Aquatic > Marine > Intertidal zone... | reverse complement strand
CCGCAAAAAACGCGCATGATTTGATCATTTATTTCAAAGCACTGCTGCAGCAGGAGGTGCTCTGCGCACTCACAAACAAACCGCAGTGTCAGCCGTATCTCAGTGTTACAAACGGTATCATAAATACTAATGCCGTCAAATGATACACCAACGCGCTGTCGCCTGCGTGAGCCAACTCCTGCAACGGATGGTCCTCGCAACCCAATGCCACAACACTGCTGAACAGCAACCCGACACCCGCAAGCAACATCAACATCGGGACAAACCCAATGACTTGTAACCACAACGCAATCTCCGCCTCCTCGCCAAAAGGCCATGCTATCGAACGAGTCCACTGACCCAAACTAAGCTGACGACGCTTGCGCTTGTGGTGACGCATACGTGCACTTAATGGTTACACGTAGGAGATGACCATATAAACAACTAACGATCAAAAAAAAGACATTAAACACAAGTTTGTAAAAATATAGTCTTTACAGACTTTATTCATCACACTTCAAAGCCATGAAGCTTGTGAAGCTTCTAAAGCTTCTGAAGCTTATGTCAGCCAGTGACTCAACCTAATCGGCATTGAAAACAAGAACCGATTGCACATACTGTGTCATGGCTGCAGACAGATGGGGGTAATCTATCGCATAGGCTTTACAAAAGGAAAAGACGTCCTGGGACTTGCAAATGGCCTGCTGCAGATCTGTTGTGTAGAAGCCATAATTTGCAAGAATGCGTTGACACAGTGGTCGCAACGCTTTGGTGTTTGTAACAGGATGTAAGGCTTCCTTTAGCAAAGGGCATGTTTTTCCTGCTGGCAGCTTGACTCGCCAATATCCGCTCGCAGTTTCCTCAACAAAGTGCACGATTTTACCATCGCACGTTTTGAGGACTTGGAGTGTCTTAGGGTTCACAACAGCAGTGCCATCTTTCACCTTGTTTTGAATCACATTATGGTCATAGACGAACTGGTCACCCTCAAGCGGTCCGTTGTCTGCAGGCGCGATAACTTCATCACGTTGATCTTCGTTACCTTGCTGAAAACAAGCAAAGTTAAACCCGACAGGTTCAACGTCAGTCACTTGGTCAGTCACTTGGTCAGTCACTTTGAGCTTTTTGAGGGGTTGCTTAGCACCTTCGTCTTTATCACTGTCTGTTGCTAGCACATGTTCGACCTGCTGCTGCTGTGATTCAGCAATCTTTGGTTTCTTCACTTGTGTACCATTTTGCTCATTGTAGACCGCAAAACGGACCTTTCGTGAAGTGCCATTCTTTGCTGATTGACGTCTCTGTGCCTCTCCGACCGGCTCGCCGGTGGTGTCATCCTCGTCTTCGGAGGTGGTGTCATTCTCTGCTGATTGACGTCTCTGTGCCTCTCCGACCGGCTTGCCGGTGGTGTCATCCTCGTCTTCGGAGGAGGAGACCAGGTTGATCGCCTGCGCTGATGCCTTGTTTGTGACAGTCAATAGGTTTGACCTTATAGGACCTTGTGTAGCATAATCATACGTCGCTACAAGCGTCGCTTGGGCGGTCTCGGGCATCTTGGCACCCTTTTTGATCTCCCAATACACATATTCTTTGGTCGCGCCATGTGTCATGTCAGGTTCTACTGCTTTTGTGATAGGCAGAATTGTCTCAAAGGATTCAGTGCTAAGTTTCAACTGTGCCGAAGAACACAATGGTCTTTTGGAGCTGTCTGCACAGTGTTCACAGGGCAGAACAATGCACAACTCAAAGAAGTTCTTTGAGCCGTTGATTTTTTTGTCGTCATCGTCAAAATCAATGCCATGGACACTCGACAAACATGCAGACACAGGCTGTGGCTGAATCACACACCAAAATGGCGTTTCAATCTGTTGCTTATTGGCAATGATTGAATGCGGGTGTGTGGATACAAACAGGGGGACAGCAAAGAACCGATACCACTTGTGCCAATGATCCAGTTGTTCTGGATTATATCGGACAGTGACGGAAAAACGGCCTGTGCATGACTCAGGCTGCTGCTGAATGAATTCACATGTGGTGGAACTCTTGGATGCCTGCAGTAGATGATACACATGCTTTTGGATGTCATCTCGGCTTGCTGAATCAGATACGCCGTCTTGCATTCTCACCTGCAACGGTGGGTGTGCTGAAGTGTAATCGAACAATACATAAAAGTCATCGTTCCTACACAATGGCTGTAAGTTTTTTCCGGTCAACTCAAATATAAATTTTGCGCCAAATGGATCCCAAAGCGGCGAAATGGACATGCCACTCACGTGCTGTTTCAACACCAATTGACGTGTGGCCCCTGACTCTTCTGCAACTGCCGTCTGTGCGTCTTGAGCATCTTGCGAATCAAATACGAGATGTGCACAATTCTCGTCCCATTTAATGGGTTGCACGTCAGGTAAGCTCAGTCGTTGCAATTTACTCGGGGCTTGCCCAGGGTCCTTATCCTTGTAAGGAGTAAGTGCAAACAAGAAATTTGTGTACTTCTGGCTTGTGATCATCATCATGTTGCGTTCATTTGGAACTTGTAGTCTACGCTCCCTGTTCAGTCTGTGCAACACTCTGTTGTGTTCTCGATCAAACCGGAGGTCCTGAGAAAACCTTGTTTTAAGGTTCTCTGCTGTGCTTAGCTGTTTGCAGACGACAACACGCCACTCTAACCACTTTTGCAACATAGCCAACAAAGTCTTGAGTGTAAATGTCTTAGGGATTGTCATTTGATCCCAAGACTCCATCTTGTTTTGCAATGGTGTTGTTGCATACTTTGTCAAGTTGGACAGAAAGTTCTCAATAGTTGATTCACCTTTAAACAGTTTGGTTTTCAACTTGTTTTTGTCTGAACGCGGCAGATGCAGTACGCCATTGTCATTATGAAACAACATACTCTTGAGCTCGCTGCAAATTGCCTTTGCAGCCTTTTTCTTAGCTGCAGGAGTTAATTGCTGTGACAACGAATTGATCGCCGTGATGGCAGCAGATAACCGGTTACTAAACAAATCTACGTCCGTCTTGATCATAGTGACCCCTGCCTGTGTGATGTAGTCGCCGTTGACCGTCATTCTCGTATTCTGAAAATCGTTCGGCATTTTTAGCGACTGCTGAGCACTGGCAGTAGTGTTGCTGTGCTCGAGATTATTGTTGCCTCTTCCAGCAACGGAGCCACCACCCTGGTTATCTACCAGCATGTCGAACAGCATGTTCAGCAAGCAACACGAATAAGTGTCGCCTGTCTTGCGGAAATATGCATTTGTACTCGATGCATCAATGCGCAACTCACAGTGGCATACGTCCAGTACGGTGTTAAGAAAGCTACAGATTAACTTCTGGGTCTTGCAATTGTCCTTGAGCTGAGATGCTGTCGAGAATTCACGACAGATTTTTTGCAAAGGCGGTGTTTTTTTGTCACTGTCACTTGCATGCATAGCATCTACCAGTAAATACTTATCGCTATTGGTATCGCCACTATCGGTCAATGATTGATGTCTGTACATTTGTCTAAGATATTCCGTCGTGTACTCCTTGTAGGCCTTCACTGCACAGTATATGCCATACAGCAGACTCCGCAACAGTCGTTGCACTTCTGGATCTCCTGTGATATGGGCAAAAATTGCCTTTTTTAATGGAGCGTACACGTGTTCCCTGAAATCATCCGCACCTGTTGTGAAACAGGACATAGGAACACACCCTCGAGGTATACCATCCTCCACCTGGACAGCGTCTGCTGCAGCCTGCACTTGTGCTGAAAGCCGTACAAGTCGCTCTGGCGACAGCTCTACTTGCTTAATGTCTTCAAGAGATACCAATGGCTGTGGAGGCAATGACATCTGGTCTGGCGTGATGAAATAAAAACTGTTGAAAAATCAGTACACAAACAAATCGCGCATGTGTTAAATACGTTTCTTATTATTTTTTCAGAGCAAGTGACGTCAGTTTTTTGCGTATCTTGCGCAAGTCGTGTTACGCAGCATGCAGCACGCGCAAGAAGTCAGGGAGGACGAGTTTTTTCAGCAGTTGCAGACGTATCACGACAGGATGGAGCACTTGTGCTGTCTAGGGGACGGGCTGATCATGGAGTTTTGTACGGAGATTGTGTCGCTAAGCGACGATTTGTGCACGTCTCTGACGGAGTGTTCTGCCAAGTGCATTGATTACATTGGTATGTTTCGCGACGATTTGGAGTGTTTTCGTGTGGAGAACCACGCCAAGTATTCTTCGAGTCTTGTGAGCGCTGACCTTGGCTGGAGTTTGGACACGGCAATTTTCTTTACGGTGTTGTCTTTGGACAAGACGCGTTGCGAGTTTGGGTATTTGGTGCAGTCGAACTGTTACTACGTAAGTTGCGCGGATGGGCGTAGTTCGAGCATCACAGGGGTTGAAAACTGCAGCTACTGCGCGGCGCTTGTTTACACGGATAAACCGGTGTTTAAGTTCACTATTGAAGACGTGCAGCTGTCGTACGCGGCAGCAGCCTTGAACAGCCGGCATGTGACTGTGGATGCGTCATTTGCGCACTACGTAAGCATGCTGCAGTGGCGGCTAGAACATCTGCTGTTTACGGCACAGTTAAAGACGCCGGACAGTGTGGTGACGGTGGGCGGCATGCCGCTTGCGCGGTACGCGTGCATGACGGCTCGCGCCAAGCAAGGCGTGTTGCATTGGCACCAGCTGATGAAGAACGAGACAGATATGATTGCGGCAAACGCATGCTTTTTGCAAACTGTTAATCAGGTCGCCCCTGATCAGAGCGACTCGGACATTGAGAGCGATTTTACGGACAGTTCAATACGAATGTCTTTGACACGACTGTTCGAGCAGTGGGCAGCAAAGCAGGTGTCTGTCTGGGACGGGTCACGGTTGCGTTCTGCAGTGATTACGGGCATGCGCAAACGCGACATTCGACTGGACGAGGCAGGTGAGGTCGTGTCTCTTGCAGGGTCTGTCCCAATGCGTCGGGCAAAAGGCTCTCTACAGGCGTGCGAAGAGTTGCTGTCTACGTTTTCGTGCCAAGACTTTATGTTGTGCAGTCGCATGCATGGCAAACATCAGCGAGTGTCGCAGTCTGTTGGGCAGGTCGGTGTTGTGCGCGATTTGCTGCTTTTGAAGCTATTCGCCAACTGTCTGGAGCTGCACGGCGTCGATTTCTTGGGCAATCACTTGTATTTGAATTCGCTGTCCGACATGTGGAACTGGGCAGCGCTGCCAGTGCTCGACGACGCCAAGTACGTGGTAGTGGAGTCAATCAAAGGATGGGGTGTTGCAGACAGCACCAAGCGGTATCATCCGTGCAACGGACTCGACGAATGCTTGGCCATGTGGTACGCACTTTTCTTTGGCGAGCTTGACGACCCGCTGGGCATGTGGAAAAGAGAATGTTCGTGACGTGCTGAAGGGTACGCGTGGACTGAGGCGTACGCGTGGTCTGAGGCGTACGCGCGTACTGAAGGGTACGCGCGGTCTGAGGCGTACGTGCGCACTGAAGCGTACGCGCGCACTGAAGCGTACGCGTGGACTGAAGCGTACGCGTGGACTGAAGCGCATGTACGCTTCAGCAAGTGCATGTACACTTCAGCAAGCGCATGTACACTTCAGCAAGCACATGTACACTTTAGCAAGCGCATGTACACTTTAGCAAGCGCATGTACACTTTAGCAAGCGCATGTACACTTTAACAAGCGCATGAACACTTTAGCAAGCGCATGAACACTTTAGCAAGCGCATGTACGTATTATTGCACACGTCTGCTGCAGTGCACACGTCTGCTGCAGTGCACACGTCTGCTACAATTACTTACGTACGCTTTATTACACGCGTACGCTTTAATCATGTACGTGTAATAAAAAATGAATACATACGTATATAACCAAGCAATACGTGCACCAAGTAGCTGCCACCATTGCATTGTGCGTTCTTTTTGTCGAAGAGCACGTGAATTTTGGCCATGCTAGAAGAACCACAATACACAGACAGTTGTGACGTACCAGAAGACAATGAGCAACCAGAGCCAGACGTGTCGGAGTATGCACATTTTGACAAATCCACATGCCAAATGCTTGAAATGAACCACGGCATTTTTCAGGCGCAAGCCAAAGCGGCTCAGATGCGGAAGCCGGTGCCGGTGACGTTCCGTTTTGATGTGACCACACACATGTCAGATTTGAACAACCTGCAGAACAACAGTGACGGTGCTGTGACAACGGTCAATATCCTAAACGCAGCACGTGCAGCCGTGTGCCAGTCCAAAGGATTTCACAAGTTGGTGCACGAAAAGGACGGCATTGAGACTACGCTGCCATCAGGCACCTGCTACGTGTCAGATCTGCGGATCGACGACGCCACAAACACAACTGGAGTGGATCTGGCACTGACTTGCAACCAAAAAGAGCGGTGCCTCGGTGCATACTGCAAGGGCACACTGGCCGGCAACGAATCGTGCTCCTTTGACGAAGAGGAGACTCCGTTGTATGTGCTCCACGCAGGAACTCAATTCCACAGTGATCAGGGCCGGCAAGTGCACAAAATGAAGGACCGTCATATTGAGAACCGGTTTGCCAAGTACTCAGACGCAATAACTCACGACATTGAAAAGTGCATTACTCCAATCAAAGGCGGGGATCAAATAGAGTACGTCAGTCCACACTGCCTGATGATTGAAGACCAGCAACAAGAAGTTCGCATGTTTGAAGACAAAGGTGACTGGTGGAGCGACATTGCGTACATGAACCCGCATCAGCTGAACAAGGGCATTACACACTCTCTGCATGAAATCAACGAATCCGAAATCACGTGCAAGAAGCTGAAAGCACGGCTTGACAAAATGAAAGAACAATTTCCTGACATGACAGCAAAGAAAATCTCGTACAGGTGCCACAAAACGGATCACGACAAAATAATGGACGGCATACGAGACGCTGTGATCGAACCACTCAAAAACATGCTCATTCCAATCAAAGAAAAACCGACACTGGAGTTCAAGCTGACCCCTGTTGTGCAAACGTCAAACGTCGATGACGACAGAAACGGTGCGAACAAATGGAAAGCGTATCTAGAAACTAACAAAGGCAAGACGGACAGCGGCCGGGCTACAATAAGCGCACGTTGCACACTTCGATTTGTTGGTAGCCAATAGATGAATTACAAACAGACAATATGCATTGACAGAAATTTGGTTGGTTTTATTTACACAACGCATTTTTCATGCGTCATTAGTAAAGTATTATACGTATGCTTGATTACGCACGTACGCTTTATTACGCGCGTATGCTTGATTACGCGCGTATGCTTGATTACGCGCGTATGCTTGATTACGCACATACGCTTTATTACGCGCGTATGCTTGATTACGCGCGTATGCTTGATTACGCGCGTACGCTTAATTACGCGCGTATGCTTGATTACGCACGTACGCTTTATTACACGCGTATGCTTTATTACACGCGTATGCTTTATTACGCACGTACGCTTTATTACGCGCGTATGCTTGATTACGCGCGTATGCTTGATTACGCGCGTATGCTTGATTACGCACGTACGCTTTATTACACGCGTATGCTTTATTACACGCGTACGCTTAATTACGCGCGTATGCTTGATTACGCACGTACGCTTTATTACGCGCGTATGCTTGATTACGCACGTACGCTTTATCACACGCGTATGCTTGATTCCGCATGTACGCTTTATTACATACATACGCTTTATTACACACATAGGCTTCAGTGCACACACACACTTTAGTGGTGCACACACACTGTAGTGATGCGCAAACACACTTTAGTGGTGCGCACGTACGCCTCAGTGTGCGTACAAATTACGGCTTGACGTGTTGATGCAATTGCTGCTGTTTTATACTTGTATAACTCCGTGGCCTGTAGTAACCGTACGATACTACGTAAATGAACACACCACACGGAATACAGAACAACACCATAAGAAACAAAAACAGCGCAAGTGACTCGGCATGATCGTCGTTGCACGGCACCGGCTCATGTGCGTGATTGTAACAATGGTAGTTGTCATATACGTGCGCGCTCTTTGCGTCTGATAACCGCAGCTGCGTCCGGTCGCTGCACCAGCCAAATGCTTTGAGAGCAAACACCGCGTCATTAGTCAGACGCAGCGGCACACTCTGCCCGGGTTGAATGCTGCGTGAGATGCTGCTGTCCGGGTTGAGCAAATGGCTCAGCGACGACAAACTATTAGCAATGGGTGGGTTGTACACTGGCAGGTTGAATATGCGCACGTGTTTGCCCTGGTATAGGCCATGCGTCGAGTTTACAATTCCCCACGTTTGCGCGGCCTGCCGTACCGCATTGAGCAACGGTTGCTGTGTATCATAATCGACGAGCTGTTCGTCGTAAAGAGTGTATATTGTGTCCGGTGTGACGTCAACGTAATGGGCAAGCATGCTGAAAAAGCCCATGCCATGCAATATCTCATGAATCATTACCTGCGCTTGTGTGTGCGGGTCGACCTGGCGGTTTGCAAACACGTCGGTGTTGATCTGCACGTACACGTCGTGATTGTCCGTGTTTACAATACCTAGATGTCTGGCCAATGCATGCGGCACGTAAACGGATCGATTTGACCACGTCGTTGCTTGCACAAAGCGTACGCGTGCCTGCATCAGCACGTCGGTGTTGTTTAGATGTACGTACGCCTCGTGCACGTTCACAGACACGTTTTGACACAAACTTGCACGCAAAGCCGTCATTGCCGCAATGACCATTGCACTGACGGCAGCTGGCATAACCACAATCAGATGACGCACAAATTGTGCGTTGCGTGATCACAACCTGAATTAGAAAGCAAAATGGGTTGTGCAAGTTATACAATTGTTTTTAGCATTTTTTATGCTGCTTGGAGGAATGTGATTATTGCTTACGTACGCTTCAGCGCCTGTGCAGCCGCATTACACACGTACGCTGCAACGCGTACAAATATGTCTTTTTTTTCTTGAGACTGCGATTGTTGCCCAACCATCAAAAGTCCAACGCACAAACTCGTCTTGTCTTTATCAGTGCGCAAATTGCGCGTCACGTGTTGTATCTCGATCTGTACGTCATGCTTGGGTTTGATGGTACAAAACTAGGGCTTTTAAACAAATCCACGTTTGAAAACATGTCAGCGGAATTCAAAGCAGATCTTACGCGCGTACGGAACAAGTTTGCGGAGCTGCAGACGTGCTCTCACTGCGGCAAATTGTTCACACTCGAATCCTCTCTTGGACTCAGGCTGTGTACCAACGGCAATGATCATATAGACTACTGCAAAGATACGACTGACCAATGCCGACATTACGCGATTCCTTTGACGCTACTCGCGTTTTTCAAAATTCACCGCGCTTTGTTTACCAGTCGCGTCGACGAGGCCATATTTGACGTAGAAAATCGCGACAAATACGCACTGTTTAATAGGTTCAATGGTGCTATTGACGTGGTAGAGGAGACTACGTAGATGCACGCTGCCACACGTGCAGTGTTTGGGATAAAATTTCAATAGATTTGTAAGCATACAAGATTAGCCCGTCGCTTTCATATAATTAGTTTGACCACAATCACTAGCAAGTAGACACACGCAATACTGATTATACATGTAACACTAAACACAACAAGATTGTGAATGTGCGCTACTTCGGCGGTTGTGTTGGATCCGCACGCGTTTGGTGTGTCGGCGTGGAGCACAGAAACAAGTCGTGCTACCATTTGCGTTGATCCAGGTATTGAATTTGTGCGTGTCCTCAACTACACTCTGAGCAGAATGTAATTAATTGCATTTTTACGTAATTTATTGCAGTCTGAAACACATAAATTGAGATTTGTCGCAGTTTGCCAAAGGCACGCGTCAAAAATTCCATCCCGTTTTGTTCTCACGTGCAGCAATTTTGCGCGGGGCAATGTAACTTACGGGAGCTTGAGGAAAACTTTCCTCTGATATGTTATTCTGCGGTTCGCTGGGCGCCGCATCTTGCATGTACGCTTTCTGCATGTCACGCGTCAATTGCATGCGCTGTTTGACGTTGGCAAACATTTGCTGATCCTCGCGTTGCGTAGACCACCCCATCGCTTGCATGACGTCCTCGCTCAGTATGGAATCCTCGTCAAAGTCCTCGTCGTGGTTTCCCAACGACCCTAGCCGCTCGCCAAGCTCTTTGGTCTCGGCGCGTTTTTCTTCCACGTCATCGAGCAGGTCGTCCACGTCGTCAATGTCGTTGTCTGTGACGGCTCGTTCTAGCATGCGCTGTGCACGTACGCTGTCGTTCATTGTCTGGATCACCTCGACGTTGATAGTGGCGTCGTTCAGCTGTCGACTCTCCTTGTGAACGTTTGCCAATTTGCCCTCTGTTTCGGCCTTGGTGCGGTTGACTATTTGAATCCGCTTTGTAATCTTGGCAATTTCAGATTTCGGTGCCATTGACTGCAGACAGCCGTGCAGTCGCGCTTGCAGATGCATCAGCTCCATTTCACATTCGCTGATTGTATTGCGCAACTTCTCTTCCACCTGCTGCGTTTTCATTTGCGCATCTTGAATGGCTTGATCGGCTTTAGCTTTGCGTGAGCCAAACAAATTCTTGATTGACGTAAACATGTTATGGCTATGTTGCAAATGCAGCTCCAAAACAACGCTTTGGGGCAATCTTGCTTTTGCAAACGGGCCGTACCAAACATCTTGCACAAAAAACCAACAATTTTTTCCACATTTTGGTGTTCCAGACCTCTGTGACAACAAGATGCAGGCTTAATGATTTGAAAGCCGCAGCACGCCATATTCCGCCGTTTGCAACCCATACAGACGTCGCGCATGCAGTTGTGCACCAGAACACGTGTCACGCTGCTGCGCATTGAATTTGGCAGTGTTTGACTCAAGTTCCGTAGGAGGCGCTTCGTGCTCCGTATCTCCGTCAAAACGATCTCTTTTTTTACACGGCACCGTCGCATTTCTGCTGCGTCAATTTGCGACAGTTCATCGCGCGCGCACACGGCATTTCGTGACAACATGACTGCGCTGTTTGCTGCAATGGACTCACTTGCAAATCAGACTGTGACAGAGAACGGTGCCCCATGCTACGCCACTACAGGCAGCGCGAGATGCGACGCGTTTGCAAAACTGCTCCGCGGGACCAAAAACATACCCGAGTTGTTTGAAAACGCACTGCGCGAAGCTGCAGACGACCCAGCTGCGCTCGTCGACCTCGTGCTACTGTGGGCATCTACACGCGCAGTGCGCCACGGTAAGGGCGAACGCAAGGTTGCACACGAGTGGTTTCTGCAGTTGGCTGCTCACTTTCCGCGGTTGTGTCGTGCGCTGATTTGCCTGATGCCGGACTATGGCAGCTGGCGGGATTTGATCGATCTGCACAAGATGCCCAACACACCCTTGCACATCAAACAAGCGCTTGTGGTGCACACAGTCGAACAGCTGCGCAAAGAGGCTCAAATGCTCGACGACGGATCACAACTGAGTCTGCTTGGCAAATGGGCACCACGGGTGAAATCCGGCAACTCAAAGCTAGCAAAGGAAATCGCCAAGTCTCTGTTCGAAGACGCACCGGACTGCTACGCGCGCTATCGCAAACTTGTGTCGGCTCTGAATCATAGACTGGACACTGTCGAGGTCAAAATGTGCGGGGGGAACTGGGCAGACATTGCACCTGTAAAGGTCCCGGCACGGTGCCTGACAGTGCATCGCCATGCGTTTCTCAATCAGACCAGCAAAGGCGCGCCGCGCTCTGCCAAAGACGACCGCGTACAGTGTGCGGCAAACTTCGTGGAGGCGCTCAAGTCTGGCAAAGCAATGCATGGAAGGTCGCAACACCCGCACAACTTTGTCGACGTGTACATGAAAACAAACAAACTTGATCTCGTGATCGAGGCGCAGTGGAAGGACACAATCACGCGTCTGCGCGCAGAATACCCGACGCTTGGCCAAATGCTCTGCTTGTCGGATGTTTCGGGGTCGATGAGCGGCGAGCCAATGCTTGTGTCCATCACCTTTGGGTTGCTCTGTGCCGCACTTGGCACAATCAACGGGAAGCCGCTCGATCGGTTCATGACGTTCAGCGAGACCCCCGAATGGGTGCAGGTGCCCTCCGAGATGTCGCTCTACAGCAAAGTTCAAAAGGCAAAAAAGGCCCCCTGGGGCATGTCGACCAACTTGGTCTCTGCGTTCAAGTTAATTCTGGACGTTTGCGTTCAGGCAAAAGTACCGGCATCCGACGTTGCAGAGCTCAAGCTGCTGATTGTAAGCGACATGCAGTTCGACAAAGCATCACCCGGTCAACTGTGGGAAACTACGCTCCAAACCATCGAACGCATGTTTCGACAAGCCGGCTACCCTGACATACCGCTGCTGATCTTCTGGAACGTCCGCGCGGCGCTCGGGTTTGTGGCGCCCGCAGACCACCGTGGGGTTGTGCAGCTTGCAGGCTTCTCTCCAAATTTGCTCAAATCCGTCATAGACGGAAGCTTTGAAATGGCTGCCCCTACGAGTTACGAAGTCATGCGAGCAACGCTCGATGACCCGAGCTACAATGCCATCAGAGAATTATGTGCCAGTGTAAAGGAAGGGGCAATGGCAAACTATGCCTGCGGTAGCAATGCCACATCAAGCAGCGCCTGCAGCAGCACCTCCGCTCGCGCCTGCGCACGGAAATTATGAACTAAAAGAAGTCATGCGAGCAACGCTCGATGACCCGAGCTACCAGCATCGAGCTGTCGACGTGAAGAATTATGTGCCAGTGTAAAAGAAAGGGCAGTGGCAAACTATACTACGGAACCCATCTAGCATAAAGTGCTTGATTGAACCAAGAAGCTCAAAGGACCAAATGCAATCCTAAACAATGCTCCGAGTTTTGCGGCAAAATCAAACATGCCTAGAAATCAAACACAAAAGCATTGTACAAACATATGGTAATTTGTTTTACTCGCACGTAACTGACTAACATCGTAGTGTTTTACTCGCACCGCGTCTGAGTAGGCACCTTCACGCGCCGCCAATACGTGCTTTTTATTGGTGCTTTTAAATACACTTTCAAACGCTTCCACAAGCAAGGTAACTTTGTGCTTGTAACGCCAGAAATCGTACATTTCAAACTTGCACATACACAAACTACATCGTCGCACGTGTTATCTCTTCTGCTTCCTGCATCTCAACCCGCTCCGGTGGCACGTCTTGTTTCGTATCAGCAGTGTCCTCGTACATGTTCGTTTGCACCGCATACCCTCCCGCACTGAATAGGTCCATGCGCAGCAACGGCCTGCCTTTCCACACACCGTGCAGGACATACCCGAGCAAGAGGACTAGATACGCCGCCAGACACACTGCGGCCGTCGGGTAGACCACACATGGCAACATGCGTTCCGAAGGTATGTTGTCGACACCAAACAAATGCTTCGTGGTCATTGTCTCACAGTCGTTGAACAGCAACACGAGCGCGCACAGCTCCCCTACGTCCGAAAGCAGCGCCGTGCAGACTACCACAACAAACAACGACCAAGGAGATGGACGGTAAAACATGACTCCAAGAGCAACAAATATAATCAACGAACATAACGCCGACGTCACAAGACTTGTCACTTTGCTTGTGCAATTGTTGTCGTAATTGGCACCCTGCGCCAGAAGATCCGTGTACACGGACTCTATGTACACGATCTCCTCGCACATGTCCATCATACGCCAGAAAATCAAAAACGACGTGCACGATGTCACAATTGCGCTGCTTGCAAGAAGATAGTGTATCATAGCAGTGCAAAGAAAACAACAATTACATGTCTACAAAAAATTATTCAGAATTTATTGCACAACGCGCAGCTAGGGGATTTGCTCGTGTATTTTGTATTTGATTCACGCGTGTATAAATAAATACACAATCAGAATTGCATAGCAATCACAAATGCTTGAATCAAAATCGCACGAGAATGCCAACAAGAATGCCGTCGGCGACATGTCCTATTTGCAGGACCAAACTTTCGGTACAACACTCACGTTGTCCACATGCCGAGTTCGACAAAATGACACACAAGTTCTCGTGTTGCTTCTGCAATGAGGACTTTACCAGGTCGCACAGACAAGGCAACTTTCAGCGTGATCTTGCAACCCATTGGCAGCTGAACCATAGGGGAGGTATGCCTGCAGCAGCAGTGCCACATCAAGCAGCAGCGTCTCCGGTGGCACATCCGCTCGCGCCTGAAGCACTACCGGTAGCACCTCCGCTCGCGCCTGCAGAACCCGCAGCACCGCCTGTAGAACCCGCAGCACCGCCTGCAGCAGCACTACCGGTAGCACCTCCGCTCGCGCCTGCAGAACCCGCAGCATCACCTGCAGCAGCTCCGGTAGCACGTGGTCTTGGGCATCAGAAAGTTGCAGTATACACGAAGACTTGTGGCATACAAAAGTTCATCCGTGAAATACCGCGCTACGGCGAAAAGAGCTTTTTTCTAACCCGCATGAACGGACCCTTGCGTGCGCGCACAAAGTTTGATTGGAACAAGAAACCTGTTCCCCGTGGGCAAGTCAATATCACGTTGAAAAATCTCGGTGAAACTCCCGGCTGCCTTCAGACATTGAAGCAGACATGTAAGGCCCCTAAGTAGGACTCAGATAATGTGGGTTTGAAAGACATAAATTCCTTTCTTGTGCTCACTGTGTTGATAATATTGTCAATTTTATATCCGCGCATTTGCGTGTAAACTAATCGCTAGGTCTACTAGAACTCGTTTGACAAACGGCGGCGTAGTTGTTTTGAATACGGCCGAACCATACACGTTTTGTTAGACCGTCAATGGGCAAGAGTGATTTCAAGCAGATCCTCCTCGGGCGCAATTTGAAATGTGCCGTGACAAAACCAGAGTTTTGTGCCCCGCTTGTCGTGCTCTGTGACGCGGTTGTGGGTTTACGCTCGTGGGGTCATATGGCAACACAGCGGTACACGAAACCAATTGGTATGCAGCAGATAGTTTACGACGTGTTTATGCCATTTTTCACAAAGTATCCGACTATGGAGTGCGCGGTGTTCTGTTTTGACAAATCGAGCTGCGTCACCACCGCAAAACAGTTCGAGCAGATGCGTCGTGACAACAGCACGTCGGATGTGCCTCAGTGTGCCCAGACAGAGGTGCTGCCCGCGCGGGCCACAGGTCGCGTGTGGTCGCAGATAGTGAACCATCGCACAATGCGGCAAAAGTTGATTTCGGCGTTGTGCAACGAAGCGGAGCTGCAGATCCCGGGGCTGTTATTGCAATTGAAGCGACAAGTGCAAGTGGTGCTGGACTACGAGTTGCATCACGTCGGAGGGTGTCAGCCAATCACGCGCGTGCTCAGCGACGATTTGAGCTCGCGTATGTCACCCGACTCGTTTGCCAACTCGCTCGGCGAGTTTGACGTCACGTTTCCTTTTTACGTGTATCACCCGGCATTTGCGTCGCACTCGGTGGTGGTGGACAGTGTAGATACTGACATGTTGCCAATCGCAATGCTGCATCACACACACCGGCCAAAGGCACATCTGTGGTGTGCTCTGCCAATGTCGTTGACCACTACGTACTTTGACGTAGCGGAGTGTGCGCAGACCGTGCAGCAGGCTCTGCCGACCCACAAGGACCCTGTCCGCTCGATTTGCGAGCTGTACGTACAGTCCGGCAGTGATTTCGTCGAATCCTGCCCGGGCGTATCGACCACTTCGTTTATTGACGACTATATGCTGAACTTTGCGCACATGAGCACTCAAGAGTATCGTACGCAGCTTTCCAAAAGCCAGCTCACAAAATTGTCCGGAACCAAACGCGCAAGCCGGGCCGCAAACGCAAAGCGCGTACTGTCCGACCCACAGATGTGCGCACGGCGCACGGAGTACACCGTAAACTACTGGTTGCATTCGACCTACGAGATACACAAACTCATACACTCACCCGTAGGCTACGGATTTTCGCTGCAGGACGGCGTGGTGATGCCAACGGAGCAACTCAAAGACCAGGAGAGACACAAGCTCAATGTGAAACAATTGATCGCACCGGATAAAAAAACGAGCAAACACAGGCGACAATAACGACCTCTGTTTGGTTTATTTAAAATGCGATTCTCGATACATATTGCGTACGTGTTCTCAGTACACCGGCTTATTTTGCACACACGTACGTGTTCTCAGTACACGGGCTTATTTTGCACACACGTTTGTAATACGCGTGCCGCACGCACACCGTCAGCAGTAGTACATATCTGCTATTGCCACCCCGGAGCGCTTGCGTTTGCCAAAGGTGATGTTTCGCAACCAAAACGGCCTCGAGCTGCCCTCGAGTTGGTCACTTCGCACGTGCAGATCACCGCCGTTACTCAGTGTGTCGCGTATCATCTCGAGATCCTCGAGTTTGCGGACGACGTCAGGGTCTGTTTTGTCGCGAAATATCTGCCTCTGCGGCTTGATGTACACTTTGGCACCGTGGCATTCGTAAGGCTCAAATTCAGCAGTTTGTGATTGCAGCTTCTGCACGATGATGCGCTGCCGTGTGCTGTTGTGCTGCAGCACAAACCTCCAGATCAAACTTGCATCTCGTACGCGGGAGTGTTTGCTCGTGTTCAGATACGCAGCTGACGGAATCCAATCAGCACGGTCGTTGCACTTGCGTAGTATACGCTCCTGATTGTGCGAATACGCCATTCAATTCTTGCTCAAAATGGTTATGCGGTTTTGTACGAAGGAAATACACACTAGTTATTGTTTTGCCAAGCGTCCCGTCGACCAATCTCATTTTTTCTCTCTGTCACCCACGGTAAACGACGCTTGTATGCGCAGTACAGCGGCGTCGCAGGGGCGTCGCAGCAGCGTCGCAGGAGCGTCGCAGCAGCGTCGCAGGAGCGTCGCAGGGGCGTCGCAGGAGCGTCGCAGCAGCGTTACGGAGGGCGTCGCAGAGGCGTCGCAGACATGACAGACGTGTACTCCTTCGAATACGTCTTTCAGCACGACGCTTCCGCAGCAGACGGTGTGGCCCCGGTCCATGCAACCCCCGACAGCCGAGCATTGCTTCAACAGCTGTGCACGTGCGCAGCCATCTGCATCCGACGCCGGCTCATGTGGTATGCTATTGTGCTCAGTAAGCCCATGACTCATCACGCCCTGTACAGACAAATGTGCGAACTCAATCAAGGTCGTGTCACTGGCATGTCCGCGCAGTGCCGTTGATTGCAGCATGTGCACCAGATAATCATTGCAGAGTGCATTGTAAAAAATACAACTGTCAGTTCAACATCTTCCCGTTCAACGACGCTCTCGACTTTACGTTTGGTGCCGACACCTTTGCACCAATAGAGTTCATACGCGCGTCAAACCGTGCAGCTCTTTGCCCCTGTCGAAGTAAGTACGCAAATGTCTGTCACACGTTTGAACACGTGCCGGAACGTCTCGTCGTCAGTGTTGTTGCAAACAGCAAGATCCCGTCGATGCTCGACCTGCGCAGCCTGTGCTACTTGCACGGCACGGAACATTACAAAACAGCGATCACACTCAAGTTTATCTACGTCACGCGCTGGGTGACGTTAATGATCAGGCACGGCACTCTTTTCCCTGGCCTAAACAGCGACATTCTGCGGTCGATCTGTCAGCACCTGCTCGAACCAATTTCGAACTGCACAATGCCCATATACGTGTTGTCGTTGACAATGCAACTCGATGTGGATACGCATATCAAAAACAACACAGCGCGCGTGCCGTGCACGCGGTATGTTGTAGACCTGGCAGCACCTGCCAGTGTGCAAGAGGCTGGATGTTTCGACCACTGCACTGTAGTGTACACACAAGTGACCAAATCCACCGAGCTGCTTGAGTTTCTGGGCCAGTGCACCTCAAAAACAACTGCAATAAAACAAAAGACACAAAAACCCTTTGCACAACCGCAAACGCAAACTAACGCAGCATGCCCCTAGTTTTGGAAACAGACGTACAAGATGCCCTTGATTTTCTGCTTTTGTTTGCTGCTGTGATAATACTTGTACTGCTTATGCAACCCCCATACATGGAATTTTGTGCTACATAAAAACACACTCAAAACTATCAAATAAATTTCTGATGCCGTGCGGTAAACTTCGAATAAAAAAGTATGTAACAACGACAAAGGTGTATAAATTCTTGCACAAGCCGCATACGTACAAAAAAGATACTACATTTGTTTTTGGCATCGTGATGAATGACATGGACAAACAGCTTGCACCCTACAATCACAACACAGTTGTGTTGTGCATGTGCTTTCAAAACGGTATCTTGATGCAGACAAGCTCGCTTGATGACGAATACAAGGAATATGCCGCACAATGCATGTCCGACGTCAGTGGACAAAACGTATCGTGGTCAAACCTTGCGGGCAATTACAACCTGCAGGTGCAATTCACCTCAATGCACTGGTGGCTTCAAAAGTTCATGTCACTTCCGCACATGAAAATTTCAAACCACGCTGTTGACGCCGGCTCAGTGGATTGCTACACGCTTGTACGATACTGTGCAGACGAAAAGCGACTGTTTGAGTTTCTGCACGGCATGGCTGTTGCGTTTGAAACACATGTAATCGATGCGGTGGCAATGTCTCCAGCATTGCCAGCCGGTGTAACCACCTCACTGCAGAACTTACACGAGCAAATTGCAATGGGATTTGAAACAATGAAGCAAAATCAAACTACGTTGATGAATACCACCACAGAAAAAGCACAGGAAATCGAGGAAATTATGAACGTCGACACAGTTGAAATTTGCGACACAGTTGAATTTGCGAAAAAGAAAATTGTTGCAGAGATTGCCGCAAAATTTGATATTACAAAGCAACTTTTGACACAGCAACGAAAAATGATGACAACAATCGAAAACAATTTGATCAATTGTATGCTTCATCAAGCAACACTTACGGTAAAACACATTCTAAAATATATCCAAACACAAACACAAACTCAATGGGCAAGCGCTGCCATTGTTAAATACGTGACAAAAGCGCTCCAGGAAGGGCTTATTGAGCTTGGCAAACATCTGGTACATGACCGTGCAAGGCTTGAGCATATTATAGATCATAAACACAGAGCTCTGAACAAAGATCTCAAAACAGTCATCAAATGGCATGGATATATTTTACAAAAGTTATCAAACCAAATCATACAAAATCTACGTGATCCATTACGCAACGCACAGGATCCGCGCTATGACGCCTTGAAGCAAACATTAGATCAAATTGATGCAGAACAAAAAGAAATAAACACGAAATTGGCAGATCTAAAATCAAGTGACATCGGCAGTCACATACAAGAATTTAGGTCATCAATCGAAAGCGTGTGCACAAACCTTGAAGCAAATATTAAAGAATCCCTTGAGAGTAAAATAAAACAACTACAGCAAGAACACGACGATAGCATGGCTCGTATGGTTGATATTTATCAAGGAAAAATGAACAAACAATTGGAAAAACTTGAAAACATAACGCTGACTGCTGAGGAGCGTGATCAGTATCAGCAAAACATTGAAAAGTTGCAACAAGAGCATAATTTACAAATGCAAGAACAACAACGTGCCCACAATGAACAATTACAGAAAGAAAAAGCAGAGTTTAAAAAGAATATATGCAAGTTCCACAAAGCGGTTAACACTCTATCACAGCAACCTAACAAAATACACGAACTGGATGAAAAAATTGAAGAATTGAAACAAGAAAACTGGGAATTGCGCGCAAATCAAGACGAAATGATGCAAGATAAACAACACATGTTAAAGAGTCTTCAAGACCAACATGAGGTCAACGTAGCAACAACTCAACAATTGTTTAACACATTGACGGATAAAGAAACAGAGCAACAAGAAATCAGTAGTCAGTTGGCTATTGCAATGCAAAGTTTGCAAGAATCTAACAACAATCTCGCGTCTATTGCAGATACGCTCACAGACACAAAGCAGACAAAATTAGATTCCACGATGTCAGATTTACTTCAACGTATTCAGCATATGTCAAACAGAACAGAACAAATGCAAACACAATACAATGACATGTCTGACGTTTACAAAGAGCTATTACAGACTCAAACAAAGTCTTGGGAGGATCAAATTCATAAGCTACAAGACCTGCTTTACGACAAAACACAGAAAAACGAACTACAACTTTTAAAAATTCAAGAATTGCAAAAAAGGGAGCAGGAATACACTGAAAATCAAACAGAATTGTATGAGTTGTTAGACGAGACTGATAAGACAGTTGAATTATATAAAGGCTTGCTACTCGAAGTACCGAATTTATCCGAAGCTTCAGCAAGTACACCAGAGCCATCCGATGCTTTAACAAATACATCAAAGTCACAGTATAATGGAGATAAGTTTGAAGGGTTTTAAAAAAACTCATAACTCCAAATTATACAACTATTACAAATCATACACTGATTTACACAAATCGCAATGATGCGTCTGTACCCTTTTTTTTCTTGCGCGCTCGCCTGATTCTAAAGCATAGTGCACCTAAGTCCACACGTCACACGCGCACGCGTGAGAGTGGGATTGTTTCGTGTGTTGCATCTTCGGTGAATTCAGCCGCAATAGGATCTGCGTGTTGTGTTTCGGCGTAGCAGTACGAGGTGAGCACGTAGATTAGCTGCGGGCAAATGACTGCCCATAGCAATCCGGCAATGCGGTAGCGCGTGAACACAGGGCTTGAGCATATAGCAACGTTGCCTTGCGTTGCGAGCCTGAATTGATCGAACTGATTCTGTATTGCATTTGCATCGGTTGTGTTGAGCATTACATTTGAAATGGCGTGATTGAGCATGTTGTGCGTCAGACTGGTGATTTTGTCCACACACCCAAATTCGTCGTCGTAGATATGTTTCCAGCCAAGTGCATATCCAGCCGTGTACACAAGGCAGATCAGAAACGCCGTGATCTGCAGCCGCAAAACCTGTCTTGCGCTCAGGTCGTGCGCTTTCACCGGGCTTGCACCCTCATCGACGGATCGTGCTACGGAGACCATGAAAAACGGGGCCCATGAAGTGAAAAGTGTGAACGTACTGATAAAAAAATCAAACTCTATAGACAAGCTGTAGTTGGTGTTGGCAAAGTTGTCAGAAATCGACTTGAACAGCCTGGGCAGCATTGTCCAGCTGAAGAAAAAGGACACCAGAAACACGGGCGAGATGTCCAAAATGCGCATTGGATAGTCGTACAGAAACAGGTCTGTTGTTCCCTGTGCGTACAATTCCGTGTAGTTGCACAAGTACTGTTTTTCGTACTTGTACCACACCACAATGGCAATTGCAGACACGAGTGCAGAGAAAAGCAATCGCGTCAGCCACTCTGCGGCATTGGCATCGTTGCCGTCGTCCACGTCGACGTGGTAAATCACTTCCGATTGGTCCACGCGTAGCCCAAAGGGAATCAGTACACAACAGATTTTCAACAACATGCTCGTCACCCAAAAGTGCTCCCGATGCGTCGCACACGACGCTGTCTCGCCACCCAGCCGGTGCTCTGTACTGCTGCGACATTGTTTGTGCACGGGTAGCCGATACAGCAAAACATATCCGCTGACAAGCGCTTGCACTGTGCGTGCTATAGTGCTGACTTTGCACTTGTTGTTGCACTTTTCCTTGCACGTCGTTTGAACAGTGTCAGCAGGTACAATTTGGTTTGGCTTGTGGCAACATACGTACAGTGTGACGACCAAATACACAAATGCCACAGTGCCAATCGCGAGTTGAATAAACAACGACACCCTGATGCCCGTGTCTGCATCAGCAAGGGTCATCGTCCCGTGCACATGCGCGTACAGAAGCAACGCAACAAACGCCGGCACAACAGCGTGCTGCACAAATCCTAGTAGTACGCACAGCAGTACACGGCTGTGCATGATCGCAAACACTACAAATCTTAGTCGCGCGTGTCATATATATGTATAAATACTAGCTTTTTGCAATTCAATCAAACACGATTACCGCACGGGTTACGCTGCAAGTTGCACGTGGCCAAATATTCGCGCATCCAATTACATGTCTGACGACGAAGACACAGACGTACCGTTCCACGTGGACAACACGCCGACGCTGGACGCATGGGAGCTCGAATCGTTTGTAAAGGAGTCCATTGTGCAACACGAATTGGAAATGTGCCGCATCGATGTGCTACCAAACGCGTCTATTGTCGGCGTTCTGCTGATCAATGTCAGTGTGTTCATGTGCGCAGTGTCCGTGTTGTGGTCAAAACCACAACTGGCCTTCTTCTACACACCGACACAAATCGTCTGTGTTGCTACAATTGCGCTGCTCAGCCCGTTGCGCCTGATGACCTCGTGGGTGATTCGAAATCTGCTTGTGATGGCGCTGTTCATGATCAATCTTTGGAGCCTTGCGTTTGCCGTGTTGCCGTTTGTCGACGATTGCTACCGGTTCTACACGTTTCATACGGCCGATCACACCTTGTGCAGCCCTGTGTGCTTTGCCAACACAAACGCGGCTGTCGAGTTTTTTTCATTCTTCTTCGCGTGCAACAGCGTGGCAATGTCTGTGTTTGTGACCGTGTGCACGTACAAATCAAGAGCATGCGATGCGTGGTACTGAATCTTAACGGGTTAAAGTGGGTAAAAAAACGGGTACAACTAATAAAATGTAAAATTAACCTTGTTACCAAGTTTAATGCATGTCTCTTAACTACAGCATAACTACAGTAATTGATTTGGTTCCTGAAAATCACTGATGCATACAGCAACAATGAGTAGTATGCACAATGCAACCGCATACAGCATGTGGCTTGACACATGCCAATTGTTAGACGTCTGATGCAGTCTGGTGCGTGTGTCGTCTGTGTCGTCTGTTGGGTCAGTCACACCTTGCAAAAACTCGTCTATTGTACCCTGCTCGTCCAATGATATGTGCCTGCTTGTCTTTGCAGGTACATTTGGGTCCAATAATGTATCATTGCATACAACATCAGTGTCACCAGTGTCATCAGTGTCACCAGTGTCATCAGTGTCACCAGTGTCATCAGTGTCACCAGTGTCATCAGTGTCACCAGTGTCATCAGTGTCACCAGTGTCA
>Ga0181574_10001337_pt1 | contig 23023 bp, 21 predicted proteins | sample 101ome_24_FD_145600 | JGI IMG/M metagenome (GOLD analysis project Ga0181574, IMG submission 145600) | Coastal salt marsh microbial communities from the Groves Creek Marsh, Skidaway Island, Georgia - 101410AT metaG (spades assembly) | ecosystem: Environmental > Aquatic > Marine > Intertidal zone... | reverse complement strand
ATTTACTCATACAACGATTGGTGGGTTCCTGGGGATTCCGAGCGCGTTCAAAAAGAAATTCACAACACTAAAACGCATCCAGTTATTGAACCTACAGATGTATCCCTTCAACGTTTAGAATCTAAGGGCAAAGGAGTTCACAAACTGATGCTCATGGGCACCAAAGAAACAGCCGACAAAGCTCAAAAAGAACTCGAGTTGTTATCCAAGGAACTCACCATTTACAGATCAAACGACACTCTAATTGAAATTGCTCCTTCTGGAATTGATAAACACCGAGCAATTGAAATGGTTGTTGGAAATGATCTCAGTCAAGTTATGGCCTTTGGAGACAATTTCAACGATATCGAAATGGTTCAAAATGCAGGATTGGGGATTGCCGTTGCCAATGCCAGAGAATCCCTAAAAGAAGTTGCTGATGCATTGACGCTATCATGCCAAGAAGATGGAGTCGCTCACTATTTAAACGACTATTTTAAGTTAGGATTTTAGCCCTTAGGTTAATTTTCCTACTTTTAGTTCATGAATCAACCGCTTTTTACTGACGATACCATTGTATTTGGAATACTAGCTCTTTGTATTGGATTTGTATTTATCACTTCCTCTTCAAAAAATACTATTTGGAAAAAATTCTACAGCTATATGCCAGCTGTACTGATGTGCTATTTACTCCCATCCATACTCAGTAGTATGGGAATCATCTCTGATGCGCATTCCAACCTCTACTTTGTAGCGAGCCGTTATTTACTTCCTGCTTCACTTGTATTAATGACCTTGAGCATTGATCTAAAAGCCATTGCAAATTTGGGCTCCAAAGCACTGATCATGTTCTTTACTGGATCCCTAGGAATTATTATAGGAGGACCTGTCGCAATTCTAATCGTTTCCTTAATATCTCCAGAATCTGTAGGCGGAAATGATTTTGATGCGATTTGGAGAGGACTAGCCACCATTGCTGGTTCTTGGATTGGTGGAGGCGCTAATCAAGCTGCCATGCTTGAAATCTTTCAATACAATCCAGAAAAATACGGCGGGATGGTCCTCATTGATATTGTCATCGGTAATATTTGGTTAGCGCTTCTACTCTTAGGAGTTGGAAAAACTAAAAGAATTGACAAATGGCTCAAAGCCGACACCTCATCCATCGAAGCACTCAAAGAAAAAGTTTCAAAGTTTACAGCTTCTATCACTAGAGTCCCTACTTTAAACGATTATATGGCACTCTTGTTTTTGGCCTTTACTTCAGTTGGAATTTCTCATCTTATTGGAAACTATCTAAGCGATATTTTAACTAGTTCTTACGAATGGGTATCTGATAAAAAGAGTTTCTTTTCCTTTTTAGGATCTTCTTTCTTTTGGATGATTGTCATTGCTACCCTTATTGGAATTTTGCTTTCATTTACCAAGGCAAAGAACTATGAAGGAGCTGGTGCCTCTAAATTCGGTTCCGTATTCATCTATATTCTTGTAGCTACCATCGGAATGAAAATGGACCTTACCAAAATCTTTGAAAACCCAGGTCTCATCCTCATAGGGGTAGTCTGGATGACAATACACGCTCTTTTGTTAATAGTAGTCGCCAAACTCATCAAAGCTCCTTATTTCTTCTTATCGGTAGGTTCACAAGCTAATGTAGGAGGTGCCGCTTCTGCTCCTGTTATTGCAGCAGAATTTCATCCTTCCCTATCCTCGGTTGGAGTTCTTTTAGCAGTGATGGGTTATGTGGTAGGAACAACTGGTGCTTTATTTTGTGCTTATTTGATGGAAATTGCTTCTAAAATTTAAATAATTAACAGAGATTCCGCATATTTGTGCAGCTTAAAAAATCAACTGATGAAAAAGATTATAGCCTTATTTGGATTAGTACTAATAGTTGCTTCATGCTCAAACAATTCAACTGGTAACCTACAAATTCAAGGAAATATCAAAGGTCTAAAAAAGGGGACTTTATACCTTCAACAATTGCAAGATTCGACTATGGTCGCTCTAGACTCCATTGAAATCAATGGCGATGGAAACTTCATATTTGACACAAACATCGATGAAGCACAACTACTCTATTTAAATCTTGAGCGCAAGGATGACAATGAATTTAATGACCGTATTCGCCTTTTTGCCGAACCTGGTCAGATCACTGTAAACACCTCATGGAACACTTTCGATATCAATCCTGATGTTACAGGATCTAAATCACATGAAGTATTCGAAGGATTTCAAAAAATGATGAGTCGTTTTAACAATAAAAATTTAGAGTTGATGCAACAGGCTATCGCGTTTAATCAAGAAGGTGATCAAGCTGGCATGGATTCTATTTTAGAAGCAAACAACAAAAATGAACTCAGAAGATATTTGTTTGCGATTAACTATGCCTTAAACAATAAAGAATCTGTAGTTGCTCCCTATATCGCTGTAGTTGAAATCCCTGAAGCCAATCCAAAATTCTTAGATTCCATCTATAGTGTACTCCCTGATAATATTGCAAATTCAAAGTACGGAAAACAATTAAAAAGCTTATTGACTCAAGAATAAATTGTAATTTAGCAGCGAAATTAAAAAATGCGTTATGGCAAGTATTAAAAACTTAAAGAAAGACTTAAATTACGTAATCGGTGATATCATCGAAGCGGTTTATATTTGGGAAGCTGTCAATCAAAAGTACGATTCTAAGGAGGCTGAAGCAATTATCGATGAAGCTATTGCTGTTTTCGATGAGCTTACTGAAAGCATCAACAACAAATCAGTTGAAGATCGTGCAAAGCACCTCAAATCAGTCAAGACAGACTTAGAAAATAAAGCTAAAGGGCTGATCGATAAGATCAACGCTTTAAAGTAAAAGATTAAAACCAGCTGATGCTGGTTTTTTTTTGACTTACCTACAAATACACTTCTAAAAGAGAGGCATTTCCCTCAAGTGTCAAATGATCTATAGAAGCTGGAACTAATAGGGTTTCTCCATAGTTAAGCTTATAGGATTGATCTTCAACTTTAATTGTAGAATCTCCTTTGACTCCCATTAAAATTGTAAATGAATCTCTAGTACTTAAATCAATGGAATACACGCCATTGACTTGAATATAATCCGTCTTAAAATAAGAGCAATCTACTAGGGTATTGGACTTATTTTCACTCTTAGTATACTCTTGTTTAAAACCATCGACTCCTTTAAAATTTAAGGCATCAATAGCTAACTCTGTGTGTAATTCTCTCGTATTACCATCCCTGTCTTTACGGTTAAAATCATAGACTCTGTAGGTGATATCTGAGGTTTGCTGAATCTCTGCGATCATTACTCCTGCACCAATGGCGTGAATGGTCCCTGTAGGGATAAAAAAAGTATCTCCTTCTTGGACTTGATGATAGTTTAGTATTGATTCTAACTCTTGCTTTTCAAGGGCTTTCTGGTACTGCGCTTTCGTTACTTCCTCTTTAAATCCAACTATTAAATTAGCCTTTTCTTCAGCATGTAGAACATACCACATCTCAGTTTTCCCAAGAGATTGATGTCTATTTAAAGCCAAATCATCATTGGGATGCACTTGAATCGATAAATCCTGAGCTGCATCTATAAATTTGATTAGAATCGGAAACTCTTTTCCAAAACGATCAATAACTGATTGCCCTAATAATTCTTCACCAAATTCATCGATCAGTTGATTCAAGGATTGTCCTTTGAAGTTACCTTCACTAACAACTGATACATCTCCACTAACACCAGAGAGTTCCCAGGACTCACCTATTTGATTTTCTTTGAAAGATTTGTGAAGTTTATTTTTTAATTGCTCTCCTCCCCAAATACGATACTTAAAAATCGGATTAAATTTTAATAGCTCTAAGGGTTTCATTCGCTATAGGTTGCAGAATTATGTCTAGTTTCCCAGAGTTTTATACTTAATTTTTTGTCTACAGCAATATGTGGTCGAAGTCTGTTGTAGATAACCACAATAATATTTTCAAGTGTTGGATTGAGCTCTTTAAACTCACAAACATCAAGATTGAGGTTCTTGTGATCCAAATAATCCTCAACATATTTAACAATCAATTCCTTTAACTGTTTCATATCCATCACAAAACCAGTTTCCGGATCGATCTCACCACTAATACTCACTAGAAGTCGATAATTGTGTCCGTGATAGTTAGGATTACTACACTTACCAAATACAGCAGCATTCTTCTCATCTGACCATTCCGCTCTGAAAAGTCGATGTGCAGCGTTAAAATGTGCTTCTCTATGTATGGTAACTCCCATCTTATTCGTTTGTAAAGTGATCGTATTTATCGAATATGATCTTAAACCAAGCCGTATATTGATCTGGATTATTTTTGATATCCTCTTTAACGTCTTTGGGACTCATCCACTTCCATGAAGCCACCTCTTCAGGATTGATATTTGGCTTCCCTTGGTAATGGCCCTGCATCACATGGTCGAACTCGTGTTCAGTTAAGCCATTATCAAAAGCTGCTTTATAGGTAAAACTAAAGAGTTCTTCTAGCTCTGTTACAAAACCCATCTCTTCCATGAGTCGTCTCTTTCCTGCAGTGATATTATCTTCACCATCGCGTTGATGACTACAACAGGTATTGGTCCACAATCCAGGAGAATGGTATTTTGAATGAGCGCGTTGTTGCAGCATCATTTCTCCCTTCTCATTGAGTACAAACACAGAAAATGCTCTGTGAAGCAATGCCTTTTCATGGGCCTCCATCTTAGGCATTAGCCCAATTTGATTGTCGTTTTCATCTACTAAAATAACCTGTTCTTCCATAGATTATAAAATTAAAGGTTTCCGAAGAAACAAGCCTAAAAAACCTTGAATTTAATGTACTTTTGTAAAAATTTTTTTTTCATGAGTCTATCTAAAGAGCTACAAAAGAGAAGAACCTTCGGTATTATATCCCACCCAGATGCTGGTAAAACCACCCTTACTGAAAAATTATTGCTTTTCGGAGGGGCGATTCAAGAAGCTGGTGCCGTAAAAAATAACAAGATCAAGAAAGGAGCTACTTCCGACTTCATGGAGATCGAACGCCAGAGAGGGATTTCTGTGGCCACTTCTGTACTTGCTTTTTATTATAGAGACAAGAAAATTAATATTTTAGATACACCAGGACACAAGGATTTTGCTGAAGACACCTTTAGAACGCTAACAGCCGTAGATTCAGTTATAGTAGTAATTGACGTTGCAAAAGGAGTTGAGGAACAAACTGAAAAACTCGTTTCTGTTTGTCGAATGAGAAACATTCCGATGATTGTCTTTATCAACAAATTAGACCGAGAGGGAAAAGACGCTTTTGATCTTTTAGATGAAGTAGAACAAAAATTAGGATTGACAGTTACACCAATGAGTTTTCCAATTGGCATGGGGTATGAGTTCAAAGGGATTTACAATCTATACGAGCAAAATATCAATCTCTTTAGCGGTAATTCAAAAACTAATATTGAGGATACCATATCGATTACAGATCTCAACGACAGCATCTTAGATCAATCCGTTGGAGAAAAATCTGCAAATGATTTAAGAGAGAATCTAGAACTAGTCGATGGGGTTTATCCAAGTTTCGACAAAGAAGCCTATTTATCAGGAGAACTTCAACCAGTATTCTTCGGATCTGCGTTAAATAACTTTGGTGTTCGTGAGCTCTTGGATTGTTTTATCGACATAGCTCCGACTCCAAGACCAAAAAAGGCTGAAGAGCGACTCGTCAACCCACAAGAAGAAAAATTATCGGGATTTGTCTTTAAGATTCACGCCAATATGGATCCTAAACACCGTGATCGTTTGGCGTTTGTCAAAATTGTTTCGGGAACCTTTGAGCGTAACAAACCCTACTTTCACACTAGAATTAAAAAGAATTTGAAGTTCTCATCTCCCAATGCCTTCTTCGCTGAAAAGAAAGAGATTATCGACATTTCCTACCCTGGTGATATTGTAGGACTTCACGATACGGGTAACTTTAAAATTGGAGATACCCTTACCGAAGGTGAGGATTTACACTACAAAGGGATTCCGAGTTTCTCTCCTGAACACTTTAGATACATCAACAATGCCGATCCAATGAAATCCAAACAATTGGAAAAGGGTATTGATCAATTGATGGATGAAGGGGTTGCTCAATTATTCACCTTAGAACTCAACGGCAGAAAAGTCATTGGTACAGTAGGTGCACTTCAATACGAAGTAATCCAGTACCGCTTAGAGCACGAATACGGAGCCAAGTGTTCCTATGAGAACTTCCCTATTCACAAAGCGTGTTGGGTGGATCCAGAAAACGAAAAAAGTGAAGAGTTTAAAGAATTCAAAAGAGTTAAGGCTAAGTTCTTAGCAAAAGACAAAAAAGGTCAATTGGTATTCCTTGCAGATTCATCATTCTCGCTTCAAATGACACAAGACAAATACAAATCAGTAAAACTTCGATTCACTTCAGAGAAGGAATAACAATTTACTAATCTATAAAAACAAAAAAGCCAGCTAATTGCTGGCTTTCTTATTTATGCTTCTCCGGTAGGTCCACCAAAATTAAGTGGAATTGGAGGTTGATCATATTCTTGAATCGGTCCGTGAACCTCTTCAAACTTCTTTACATTTTCATGAAGAGCCTTAAGAAGCTTTTTGGCGTGTTGAGGAGTAAGAATAACTCTACTCTTCACCTTCGCTTTAGGAGCTCCAGGCATCAGCGATATAAAGTCAACTACAAATTCTGATACGGAGTGATTGATCACAGCGAGATTGGAATAAATTCCCTCAGCTGTTTTCTCATCGATCTCTATATTGATCTGTTGTTGTTTCTTTGAATCGCTCATTACTTATGAAAATTTAAGTTCTTCCTTACGAGCTAGAAGTTGTTCGTATTCATCTTTAGAACCAACGATAATGTTATCGTATTCTCTAAGACCAGTACCAGCTGGTATCTTATGACCTACAATTACATTTTCTTTCAATCCTTCGAGTTCGTCAACTTTACCACTTACAGCTGCTTCGTTTAATACTTTAGTAGTTTCCTGGAAGGAAGCTGCAGAGATAAACGATTTGGTCTGTAATGAAGCTCTTGTAATACCTTGAAGTACTGGAGTTGCTGTTGCAGCTACTGCGTCTCTAGCAACTACTAGTGCTTTGTCTTCACGCTTTAAGAGTGAATTCTCATCTCTGAGTTCTCTCGCAGTTACGATCTGACCAGCTTTGATGTGTTCTGAGTCACCAGCATCTTCTACAACTTTCTTTCCATAGATCTCATCGTTTTCTTTGATGAAATCACTCTTATGAGCTAATTGTCCTTCTAAGAAAATTGTGTCTCCTGGATCTTGAATTCTCACCTTACGCATCATTTGTCTTACGACAACTTCAAAGTGCTTATCGTTAATTTTCACCCCTTGTAAACGGTAAACTTCTTGTACTTCGTTAACTAAGTACTGTTGTACAGCAGAAGGTCCTTTAATTGCTAAGATATCTTCTGGAGTAATAGAACCATCAGAAAGTGGCATACCCGCACGGATATAGTCATTTTCTTGAACAAGGATCTGATTCGATAATTTAACTAAGTATTTTTTAACATCACCAGTCTTAGACTCAACGATGATTTCACGGTTACCTCTCTTGATTTTACCGAAAGAAATAACTCCATCAATCTCAGATACCACTGCTGGGTTCGAAGGGTTACGAGCTTCAAATAACTCGGTAACTCTTGGAAGACCTCCAGTAATATCCCCTGCCTTAGCAGATTTACGAGGAATCTTAACAAGGATCTTACCTTCAGAAATCTTCTCTCCTTCTTCTACCATAAGGTGTGCACCAACTGGTAAGTTGTATGAACGAAGTGTTTCTCCCTTAGTATTTACAATATGTAAGGTTGGGATTAACTTTTTATTTCTAGATTCGATCATTACCTTTTCTTGGAATCCTGTTTGCTCATCGATCTCAACTTGATAAGTAACTCCTTGTTCGATATTTTCAAACGAGATTTTACCTGTAAATTCAGATACGATTACACCGTTATATGGATCCCATTGACAGATCACATCATCCTTCTTAATCTTAGAACCGTTCTTAACGAAGATTTGAGATCCATAAGGAATGTTATTAGTACTTAATGTAAGACCTGTTTTAGCATCTACTAATTTAATTTCTGATGATCTAGAGATTACAATATCTACAGCTTCACCATCATTGTTTTCGCCTTTAACAGTTCTAAGGTCTTCGATTTCAGCAACTCCATCAAATTTAGCGTGAAGTTTGTTTTCTTCTGAAATGTTACCTGCAATACCCCCTACGTGGAAGGTTCTCAATGTTAACTGAGTACCTGGCTCTCCAATTGACTGTGCAGCAACAACTCCAACAGCTTCTCCTTTTTGAACCATTTTATTAGTAGAAAGGTTACGTCCGTAACACTTAGCACAGATTCCTTTTTCAGCCTCACAAGTAAGTGGTGAACGCACTTCTACTTTTTCAACTGCAGAAGCTTCAACACGTTTTACATCAGCTTCATTGATTTCTTGACCTGCTTGTAAGATGACTTCTTCAGAAATCGGGTCGTATACATCGTTAAGAGAAACACGTCCTAAGATACGCTCTCCTAAAGATTCAACGATTTCTTCGTTTTTCTTAAGCGCTTCTACTTCTACTCCTCTAAGTGTACCACAATCCACAGAATTGATGATCACATCTTGAGAAACGTCTACAAGACGTCTTGTTAAGTATCCAGCATCCGCTGTTTTAAGAGCCGTATCGGCAAGACCTTTACGAGCACCGTGAGTAGAGATAAAGTATTCCAAAATTGAAAGACCTTCCTTAAAGTTAGAAAGAATAGGGTTTTCAATAATCTCTCCACCACCTGCGTTAGATTTTTTAGGTTTCGCCATCAGACCACGCATACCAGTTAACTGACGAATCTGCTCTTTAGACCCCCTCGCACCAGAATCTAACATCATAAATACAGAGTTAAATCCTTGTTGGTCCTCACGGATACGCTTCATCGCAAGTTCAGTAAGCATTGCGTTGGTAGATGTCCAAACATCAATTACCTGGTTGTAACGTTCGTTGTTAGTGATCAGACCCATATTGTAGTTTCCGATAATACCTTCAACTTGTACGTTTGCTTCTTCGATCATTTTAACTTTCTCAGCAGGAATAATAATATCTCCTAATGAGAATGACAATCCACCTCTAAATGCAAAATCGTAACCCATCGCTTTGATACGGTCTAAGAATTCTGCAGTTTCAGGAACAGAAGTAACTGATAAGATGTTTCCAATGATATCTCTAAGGGCTTTCTTGTTCAATACTTGGTTGATATAACCCGCTTGTTCTGGAACAACAGTATTAAACAAAACTCTACCTACAGTAGTTTCAATGATTTGATAAGTAAGTTCTCCATTTTCATTGAAGTCTTTCGCTCTAACTTTGATACCAGCGTTCAAATCAACGCGTTTCTCGTTTAAAGCAATCGTAACTTCTTCAGAAGAATAGAACGTCATTCCCTCCCCTTTAACAGGAAGTTCTGGAGTTGACTTTCGTTCTTTAGTCATATAATAAAGACCCAATACCATATCCTGAGATGGTACCGTAATCGGAGAACCATTTGCAGGGTTTAAGATATTGTGAGAAGCCAACATTAAAAGTTGTGTCTCTAAAATAGCTTCTGGTCCTAATGGTAAGTGAACCGCCATCTGATCCCCATCGAAATCCGCGTTAAATGCGGTACATGCTAATGGGTGAAGACGAATCGCTTTACCTTCGATCAATTTTGGCTGGAACGCTTGAATTCCTAAACGGTGAAGCGTTGGAGCACGGTTGAGCAGTACTGGGTGTCCTTTGATGACATTTTCTAAGATATCCCAAACTACTGGCTCTTTTTTATCGATAATTTTCTTAGCTGACTTAACTGTTTTTACAATACCTCTTTCGATTAATTTACGAATCACAAAAGGTTTGTAAAGCTCAGCAGCCATATCTTTTGGTAAACCACATTCGTAGAGTTTTAATTCAGGTCCTACAACAATTACAGAACGAGCTGAATAATCCACACGTTTACCTAATAAGTTTTGACGGAAACGACCTTGTTTACCTTTTAAAGAATCAGAAAGTGATTTTAATGGACGGTTTGATTCAGTCTTAACCGCTGATGATTTACGAGTATTGTCAAAAAGTGAATCAACAGCCTCTTGTAACATACGCTTTTCGTTACGTAAGATTACTTCTGGAGCTTTGATTTCAACCAATCGCTTTAAACGGTTGTTTCTGATAATGACTCTACGGTATAAATCGTTTAAGTCAGAAGTCGCAAAACGACCTCCATCTAGAGGAACAAGAGGTCTTAATTCCGGTGGAATCACAGGGATTACCTTAAGAATCATCCACTCTGGATTATTCTCTCTATTTTCTTGAGACTCTCTAAATGACTCAACAACTTGAAGTCTCTTTAAAGCTTCCGTTTTACGTTGTTTAGAGGTCTCTGTATTTGCTTTGTGTCTGAGCTCGTAAGACAACTCATCGAGATCCAATCTCTTTAAGATGTCAATCAAGCACTCAGCACCCATCTTAGCGATGAATTTATTTGGATCTGTATCCTCTAAGTATTGATTTTCAACTGGAATTGATTCCATGATATTCAAATACTCTTCCTCAGTTAAGAAATCCATTTTTTGGAGTTCTTCCCCATCAACATTCTTAGCGATACCTGGTTGAATTACTACATAACGTTCGTAGTAAATAATCATATCTAATTTCTTAGATGGTAAACCGAGTAAGTAACCAATTTTGTTAGGAAGTGAACGGAAGTACCAGATGTGAGCAACAGGAACCACAAGGTTGATATGACCTACGCGATCTCTACGTACTTTCTTCTCAGTAACTTCTACCCCACAACGATCACAAACGATTCCACGGTAACGGATTCTCTTGTATTTTCCACAAGCACATTCGTAATCCTTTACAGGACCGAAAATACGCTCACAGAACAATCCATCACGCTCAGGCTTGTGCGTTCTATAATTGATGGTTTCAGGTTTTAAAACCTCTCCTTTAGATGCAGCTAAAATAGATTCTGGCGATGCTAATCCTATTGAGATTTTATCGAACTTTTTTACTGCGTTATTATCTTTTTGTCTTGCCATAACACTATGGTGATCTAAGTTAATTCTTAATTAATACAATACTTCAAGCTACTGCTTGTTACTCTTCTAAACGGATATCTAATCCTAAACCTTTTAATTCGTGCATTAACACGTTAAATGATTCAGGTAATCCTGGTTCAGGCATGGTCTCTCCTTTGACAATTGATTCGTAAGTTTTAGCTCTACCAATCACATCATCAGATTTAACCGTTAAGATTTCTCTTAGGGTTGCAGAAGCACCGTATGCTTCAAGTGCCCAAACCTCCATCTCTCCAAAACGTTGACCTCCAAATTGAGCTTTACCTCCAAGTGGTTGTTGCGTAATAAGTGAGTAAGGTCCAATAGAACGAGCGTGCATTTTGTCGTCAACCATATGTCCTAATTTCAACATATAGATAACTCCAACAGTTGCAGCTTGATCGAATCGCTCTCCAGTTCCACCATCGTATAGGTAAGTGTGTCCAAATCTTGGAACATTAGCCTCATCAGTGTAACTGTTAATTTGATCTAAAGTAGCTCCATCAAAAATTGGTGTAGCAAACTTCTTACCTAGATTTTGTCCAGCCCATCCAAGAACGGTCTCATAAATCTGACCGATGTTCATACGCGATGGTACCCCTAATGGGTTCAGTACAATATCTACTGGCGTTCCGTCCTCTAAGAAAGGCATGTCCTCGTGTCTAACAATACGAGCAACAATACCCTTGTTTCCGTGACGTCCAGCCATTTTATCACCCACTTTAAGTTTACGTTTCTTAGCGATGTAAACCTTAGCGAGTTTCATAATACCTGCAGGAAGTTCATCTCCGACAGAGATTGTAAACTTATCTCTTCTAAGATTTCCTTGTAGGTCGTTTAATTTAATCTTGTAATTGTGAAGTAAATCAGTGATTACATTGTTTAAATCAGCATCCGTAGTCCAAGATCCTCCAACAAGGTGAGCGAAGTCATCCACTGCATTAAGCATTTTCATGGTGTACTTCTTACCTTTTGGTAAGATTTCTTCTCCTAAGTCATTTAATACTCCTTGAGAAGTTTTTCCAGTAACCAAAGAGAATAGCTTTTCAACTAATACGTCTTTTAGTTCTTGGAATTTTACTTCGTATTCTAATTCAAGCTTGTTAATCGCATCTTTATCTTCAGAACGCTTGCGCTTATCTTTTATAGATCTAGAGAATAACTTCTTGTCAATCACAACTCCTCTAAGTGAAGGAGAAGCTTTTAACGAAGCGTCTTTAACATCACCAGCTTTATCTCCAAAGATCGCTCTAAGAAGCTTTTCTTCAGGTGTAGGATCTGATTCTCCTTTTGGAGTAATCTTACCTATTAAGATATCACCAGGTTTAACTTCAGCACCAACTCTGATCATTCCGTTTTCATCCAAGTCTTTAGTAGCCTCTTCAGAAACGTTTGGAATATCATTAGTCAATTCTTCAGCACCTAATTTCGTATCTCTAACCTCTAGTGAGTATTCATCAACGTGAATTGATGTAAAGATATCTTCACGAACAACTTTTTCAGAAATTACAATCGCATCCTCGAAGTTGTATCCTTTCCAAGGCATGAAGGCAACTTTTAAGTTTCTACCAAGAGCTAGTTCCCCTTGTTGTGTAGCGTATCCTTCACATAAAACTTGACCTTTTTGAACTTTATCACCTTTTCTAACAATCGGTTTCAAGTTGATCGAAGTCCCTTGGTTCGTCTTTCTAAATTTTATAAGATTGTAAGTTTTTGAATCAGAATCAAAAGAAACTAATTGTTCTGTTTCAGATCTGTCATATTTAACGGTTACTTTTTCAGCATCAACGTATTCAACAACTCCATTTCCTTCAGCATTGATCAATACTCTTGAGTCAGCAGCAACTTGTTTTTCCAATCCAGTACCTACGATAGGAGATTCTGGACGCAACAATGGAACTGCCTGACGCATCATGTTTGATCCCATCAGTGCACGGTTTGCATCATCGTGCTCTAAGAATGGAATCAACGATGCAGAAATAGATGCAATCTGGTTTGGAGAAACGTCTGTGTATTGAACCTCAGATGGATCAACAACTGGGAAATCTCCTTCCTCTCTTGCAATAACTTTTTCACGATCAATCGTACCGTCTTCTAAAAGAGGAATGTTCGCCTGAGCGATTTTCTTTCCTTCTTCTTCTTCAGCACTTAAGTATTGGAAATCACCTAAGTCAACCTTACCGTTTTCTACTTTTCTATATGGAGTTTCTAAGAATCCCATTGGGTTCACCTTAGCAAACACAGAAAGTGATGAAATAAGACCGATGTTCGGTCCTTCAGGTGTTTCAATAGGACAAAGTCTTCCGTAGTGTGTATAGTGAACGTCACGAACCTCGAATCCTGCTCTTTCTCTAGATAAACCTCCAGGTCCAAGTGCAGATAAACGACGCTTGTGAGTAATCTCAGCAAGTGGATTGGTTTGATCCATGAACTGAGATAACTGGTTCGTTCCAAAGAATGAGTTAATAACAGAAGACAAGGTCTTTGCATTAATCAAATCAATTGGAGTAAACACCTCGTTATCACGAACGTTCATACGCTCTCTAATGGTACGAGCCATACGAGCTAGACCAACTCCAAACTGTTGAGATAATTGTTCACCAACAGTTCTAACACGACGGTTAGACAAGTGATCGATATCATCGATCTCAGCCTTAGAGTTAATCAAGTTGATTAAGAACTTGATAATAGTAATGATATCTTCTTTGGTAAGCACTTGCTCATCCATAGCGATATCAAGACCTAATTTTTTGTTCATTCTATAACGACCAACTTCACCTAAGTTGTAACGTTGATCAGAGAAGAATAATTTATCAATAATCCCTCTTGCAGTCTCCTCATCGGGTGGTTCAGCATTTCTAAGTTGTCTATAGATGTGCTCCACAGCCTCTTTTTCAGAATTTGTTGGATCCTTTTGTAGGGTATTGTGAATAATTGCATAGTCAGACTGTGCTTGATTCTCTTTGTGTAAAAGAATCGTTTTCACATCAGTCTCAAGTATTTCTTCGATATGATCTTTTTCAAGAATCGTATCACGATCTAAAACGATCTCATTACGTTCTATCGATACTACTTCACCAGTATCTTCATCAACGAAATCCTCGTGCCAAGTATTGAGAACACGAGCAGCTAATTTTCTACCTAAGTATTTTTTAAGTCCTGTTTTAGATACTTTAACTTCTTCAGAAAGGTCGAAGATTTCAAGGATATCCTTATCTCTTTCAAAACCAATTGCTCTAAAAAGTGTAGTAACAGGTAATTTTTTCTTACGATCGATATAAGCGTACATAACGCCGTTGATATCGGTAGCAAATTCTATCCATGATCCTTTAAAAGGAATCACACGAGCTGAATATAATTTAGTTCCATTTGCGTGGAAGGACTGTCCGAAGAAAACCCCAGGTGAACGGTGTAATTGAGAAACTACAACACGCTCAGCTCCGTTGATAACGAAAGTTCCTGAAGGTGTCATATAAGGAATAGTTCCTAAATAAACATCCTGAACGATTGTTTCAAAGTCTTCATGCTCTGGATCGGTACAGTAAAGTTTTAAACGTGCCTTTAAAGGAACGCTATAAGTAAGACCTCTTTCGATGCACTCTTGTATAGAGTATCTAGGTGGGTCAACAAAATAATCAAGAAATTCTAATACGAATTGATTTCGTGTATCTGTGATTGGAAAGTTTTCCATGAAGGTGTTGTATAAACCTTCATTGCCTCTCTCGTCAGATTTGGTTTCTAATTGGAAAAAATCCTGAAACGATTTTATCTGAATGTCCAAGAAATCCGGGTAGTTCGGTATGTTCTTAGCGGATGCAAAATTGATTCTTTCAGTCTGATTTGTGAACATCAATGGACAATTTTTAGATTAAAAATACTATGCAAAGGTGGTATACATCTTCATATACCATTATAAAAAGGCTTAGGTCTAGCCGTAATATACGGAAAGACCTAAACCAATTATGAAGTATGTGTTAGCTTACTTAAGCTCAACTTCAGCTCCAGCTTCTTCTAAAGAACTTTTAATTCCTTCAGCTTCATCCTTAGATATACCTTCTTTAACAGCTTTAGGTGCGCTATCTACGATGTCTTTAGCTTCTTTAAGTCCTAATCCAGTTAATTCTTTAACTAATTTAACTACAGCTAATTTAGAAGCTCCAGCAGCTTTAAGGATTACATCAAATTCTGATTTTTCCTCAGCAGCACCAGCGTCTCCACCAGCACCTGGTCCAGCAGCAACAGCAACAGCTGCAGCAGCAGGCTCAATACCGTACTCTTCTTTTAAAATGTTAGCTAATTCGTTAACTTCTTTCACTGAAAGGTTAACTAGTTGTTCTGCGAAATCTTTTAATTCTGCCATTTTTCTATCGTTTAATAAAATTTTTAAAATATAATTGTTTTAAGTGCGTACTTATTCTCTTTCAGATAAAGTTTGTAAGATACCTGCCAATTTTCCACCACCTGATTTAAGTCCAGAAATAACGTTCTTAGCAGGAGATTGCAATAATGCAATAACATCTCCGATAAGCTCTTCTTTAGACTTGATTGCAACAAGTGCATCTAATTGTTCGTCTCCGATATAAACTTCCTCTTCTATATAAGCTCCTTTTAATAAAGGCTTGTCAGATTTTTTTCTAAAGTTCTTGATCAACTTTGCAGGAGCATTACTCTCCTCAGCGATCATAATTGAAGTGTTACCCTTCAATACAGTAGAAAGATCTCCAAAATCTTTATCAGAAGCTTCCATTGCTTTTGCAAGCAAAGTGTTCTTAACTACGTTTAACTTTACATTTGCTTTAAATGCAGCTCTTCTTAAATCAGAAGTAGTTTGTGCATTTAAACCAGAAATATCAGCTAAATAAATAGTAGCATTTTCTGCTAACTGAGTAGTTAATTCTTGTATAACTTGTGCTTTTTCTTCTCTTGTCATCTCTTAAATATTAACTACTAGTTAAACTACTTTTGTATCTAATTGAATACTTGGACTCATGGTTGAAGACATATAAATACTCTTCATATAAACACCTTTAGCAGCTGTTGGTTTCATCTTCTTAAGTGTTTCTAAAAGCTCCAATGCATTGTCAGCGATCTTGTCTGCAGAGAAAGAAACTTTCCCAATTGCAGCGTGAACGATACCAGTCTTATCAACTTTAAAGTCAATTTTACCAGCTTTTACATCAGAAACCGCTTTTGCGATGTCCATAGTTACAGTACCAGTCTTTGGGTTTGGCATAAGACCTCTTGGCCCTAATACACGTCCTAAAGGACCTAATTTACCCATAACGCTTGGCATTGTTACAATTACATCAACGTCGGTCCAACCTCCTTTGATTTTTTCTAAGTATTCGTCTAATCCAACATAATCAGCTCCTGCTTCTTTAGCTTCTGCTTCTTTATCTGGAGTTACTAATGCTAATACTTTAACGTCTTTACCTGTTCCGTGTGGAAGTGTTACAACTCCACGTACCATTTGGTTAGCTTTTCTTGGATCAACCCCTAAACGAACTGCGATATCAACTGATGCATCAAACTTAGCCTTAGTAATATCTTTAACTAATGCAGATGCTTCTTGAAGTGAATACAATTTGTTTCTATCAATCTTAGAAAGCGCTTCTTTTTGGTTTTTTGTCAATTTTGCCATAATAAAATGCTATTAAGATTAAAAAGGTTTTTTTCCAGTTACTTTAAGACCCATAGATCTCGCTGTACCTGCCATCATCATCATTGCAGATTCAACAGTAAACGCATTTAAGTCTACCATTTTGTCTTCCGCAATCGTTTTGATTTGATCCCAACTAACTGAAGCAACTTTAACTCTGTTTGGTTCACCAGAACCTTTTTTAACTTTTGCCGCTTCCATCAATTGAACTGCCGCAGGAGGTGTTTTAACGACGAAGTCGAACGACTTGTCCTTGTATACCGAGATAACAACAGGTAATACTTTACCCGCTTTGTCCTGTGTTCTAGCATTAAACTGCTTACAGAACTCCATAATGTTAACTCCGGCAGCACCTAAAGCGGGTCCAACCGGTGGCGATGGGTTCGCTGCACCTCCCCTAACTTGTAGTTTAACTACTTTACTTAATTCTTTTGCCATTGTTCTTAATTAATGTTTAAAGGCGACATTGGAAGCTGACACCTTTTGTTTATAGTTGTAACATATTATACTTTCTCTACTTGCATATAGCTGAGTTCTAATGGAGTTTTTCTTCCGAAAATCTTCACCATTACTTCAAGCTTACGCTTTTCTTCATTGACTTTTTCAACCGAACCGTTAAATCCGTTGAAAGGTCCGTCAATAACCTTAACTGTTTCTCCTACTACATATGGAATAGCCACTTGCTCTTCAGTTTCTGAAAGCTCATCGACTTTTCCTAACATTCTATTCACTTCACTTTTTCTAAGTGGAATTGGATCACCTCCTTTAACTTCACCTAAAAAACCAATCACATTGGTAATCGAACGAATAATGTGAACCATTTCTCCACCTAAATTCGCTTTGATCATGATATAACCAGGAAAATAAACTTTCTCTTTTGATAGTTTCTTACCATTTCTGATTTGTACCACTTTTTCCATTGGAACAAGAACCTCTTCGAGGTGATCACCATAACCAAGACGATTGATCTCGGTTTCGATATATCCCTTGATTTTTTGTTCTTGACCGCTGACAGCCCTAACTACATACCATTTCTTTTCTAAACCTTCAGCCATGATATTCTTAGTTAAGAATGTTGTTGAAATAAAGACGAATCACAGATGAGAAGGCAGAATCTACACCCCAAATAGCTAAAGCAAACAATACTGAAAAAACAGCAACAATTACCATTAAGTTTGAAGCTTCAGACTTAGAAGGAAGCGCTACATTCTTTAATTCCTCTATGGATTCTTTAATATATGTCAACATATCGATATCTTTATTTTATTCTTGAGAGTTAAACTCTATTAACGCACGGGAGGAGAGACTCGAACTCCCGACACCTGGTTTTGGAGACCAGTGCTCTACCAACTGAGCTACACCCGTAATTGAACTCGATGAGTCCTATTATATTGAAAGGTATCCGTCTAAAAGACGGACACCTCAATATAAATTATTCAGTAAATAAAACCTTAGTCTAAGATTTCTGTTACCTGACCTGCACCTACAGTTCTACCTCCTTCACGGATAGCGAAACGTAGACCAACGCTTAATGCGATTGGCTGTAATAAGTCAACAGTAATAGTTAAGTTATCTCCAGGCATAACCATTTCAACTCCATCAGGCAAGTTAATAGTACCTGTTACGTCAGTTGTACGTACGTAGAACTGTGGACGGTAGTTGTTGTGGAATGGAGTGTGACGTCCACCTTCTTCTTTTTTAAGAACGTAAACCTCAGCTTTAAATTTAGCGTGTGGCTTAACAGAACCTGGTTTACAGATAACCATACCTCTTTTGATATCAGATTTCTCTATACCTCTTAAAAGAAGACCTACGTTATCCCCAGCTTCTCCACGATCTAAGATCTTACGGAACATCTCAACACCAGTGATAGTAGAAGATAATTTCTCAGCTCCCATACCGATGATATCAACAGGCTCACCAGTTAAAGCGATACCAGTTTCGATACGTCCAGTTGCAACAGTTCCACGACCAGTAATTGTGAAAACGTCTTCAACTGGCATCAAGAAAGGCTTATCAACATCACGCTCTGGTAATTCGATCCAGCTATCAACTGCATCCATTAATTCCATAACAGTATCAACCCACTTTTGCTCTCCGTTAAGTGCTCCTAATGCAGAACCAGCGATAACAGGACCATTGTCTCCGTCATACTCGTAGAAAGAAAGCAATTCTCTTACTTCCATTTCAACTAATTCTAAAAGCTCTTCATCGTCAACCATGTCAACTTTGTTCAAGAAAACAACGATTCTTGGAATACCAACCTGACGACCTAATAAGATGTGCTCTCTAGTTTGTGGCATAGGACCATCAGTAGCAGCAACTACTAAGATAGCACCGTCCATTTGAGCAGCACCAGTAACCATGTTCTTTACGTAATCCGCGTGACCTGGACAGTCAACGTGAGCGTAGTGACGATTAGCAGTTTGATATTCAACGTGTGAAGTATTAATAGTAATACCTCTTTCTTTTTCTTCTGGAGCGTTATCAATAGAATCGAATGATCTAAGCTCAGATAGACCAGCGTTAGCTAATACTGTAGTAATAGCAGCTGTCAATGTAGTTTTACCGTGATCAACGTGCCCAATAGTACCAATGTTTAAGTGTGGTTTGGAGCGATCAAAAGTTTCCTTTGCCATTTTAATTAATTTTAATCTTAGTTTATATTAGTGTACAATTTATATTTACTTGAGCCAATGACGAGATTTGAACTCGTGACCTCTTCCTTACCAAGGAAACGCTCTACCCCTGAGCTACACCGGCTTGATTTGCAACCGTTTTGTGTAAAGCCTAAAAGGTGTATAGCACATGCTAACACCTTACAGCAAATCGCTTCACTGTTACTCAAATCATCAAAAACAACAATCTTTCGATAGTTGTTTTAAAGAGCGGGAGACGAGGTTCGAACTCGCGACATTCAGCTTGGAAGGCTGACGCTCTACCAACTGAGCTACTCCCGCTTATATTATTTTCAATCCCTAGGGACTGGTTTAATGGGCGACAAAATTACGATTTAATTTTTAATAATCAAATATAAATTTCTAGGAATTTAAACTTCCCAAAAAAGTCGCGACTTTAGTTTGTGGGGAGAGCAGGATTCGAACCTGCGAAGTTAAAAACAGCAGATTTACAGTCTGCCCTCGTTGGCCGCTTGAGTATCTCCCCATTGGTAATAATAATTTAAAAGAACTTCTCTTTTTTGAGCCGATAGAGGGACTCGAACCCACGACCTGCTGATTACAAATCAGCTGCTCTAGCCAGCTGAGCTACATCGGCTTTTACCACTTTCTCTTGAAAGAAAAAGTCCGCTTTTTCAAACGGACTGCAAATGTATATATTTATTTATTTAATCAAAATATTTTTGAAAAAATTTTACGCTTTTTTTCAAAGAAATTTTAGACGTGATTTCGAGATCGCTTCTCCTTTAATTTTAACAGACTGCGTTCCACTGCTTTACAGCCAGTATCGATGGCTTCTTCAAAACTCTTACATTGTTTACTCACTACTATACTTTCTTTGGGAACATGCACTTTGATCTCAGCAATTTTGTTTTCTTTTGAAGAAGTATTCTCCAATTTTAAAAATACATCTACATCAATAACTCGGTCAAAAAAGTGTTCTACTTTACTTAATCGTTCTTTTGTGAATTCGATTAATGATTGCTCTGCATTAAAATTGACATCTTGAATGTTAATTTTCATAGTAATTAGGATTTAAGATTTATAATATAAACTCTATTTCTTAGAACGGGGATGAGCAGCTGAATGTACTTTTTTTAGAGCCGTAATAGAATTATGCGTATATACTTGAGTTGAAGATAAACTCGCATGACCTAAAAGCTCTTTGACGGCATTTAAATCTGCCCCCTGATTTAACAAATGAGTTGCGAACGTATGTCTGAGAATATGAGGTGATTTCTTTTCCTTACTCGTGACTATACTAAAATAATGATTTATGACGCGATAAACAAGTGAATCATATATTTTATAACCTGATTTTAACAGAAATAAATACGAACCATCGCGAATCGTCTCAAGTTGATCTCGCTCTGTTAAATACTCTTTTACAAGCATACTCACCTTTGGAATCAATGGAATTATTCGTTCCTTGTTGCGCTTGCCTAGCACTTTTATAGTATCAGGAGAAAATTGGACATTTTTAATTTTAAGGTTGATCAGTTCATCCCTCCTAATTCCAGTTGCGTAGAGGAGTTCTATGATTAGTTTATCCCTAATTCCTTCATAGTCATCCTCAAATGGAATTTCGCTCAATAGTCGATGCATCTCATCAGCTGAAAAAGGCATTGCTATCTTTTGAGTTATTTTTAAAGCTTTGTGTTTAGCAAATGGTGTACTTTGCTGAGATCCTATAAGCATCAGAAACTTGAAATAAGCTTTTAATGAAGACATCTTTCGGTTGATACTTCGGTTGTTCATACCAGAGTCAACCAATAGCACAATCCAAGATCTTATAATAGAATAAGAAACAGAATCAATGCTCTTTAGGTCGTATTCTAAATCACAAAAGAGTCTGAAATCTTCCAAATCCTTCTTATAAGCAGTCACTGTATGCTTAGAATAATTCTTCTCAGTAGTAAGATACTCTATAAACTTGGATTGATTCATTATTTAAAGATAGAACTCCTAGGTTTAAAACAAAAAAAGTCCCGCTAAAAAAACGGGACTTTCATATGATAGACTTTCGAAGTTTATAGCTCTTCTTGGTCTCTTAAATTTTGAATATAAGCTGCTTTTTGAAGCTGCGCTCTTTTAACCACTGATGGCTTGTTGAACTGCTGACGGCTTCTCAATTGACGCATAGTTCCAGTTCTATCGAACTTTCGCTTAAAACGCTTTAGCGCTCTATCTATATTTTCTCCTTCTTTAATCGGTATAATTAACATAAGCTTTAACCTCCTCTCTGTTAGATTTTTGGATTGCAAATATACAGCTAAAAATAAGTATCCAACAAACTTATTTTAAAATATTTCTTGCGATGACTAATTTTTGTATTTCAGAGGTTCCTTCACCTATAGTACACAGTTTTGAATCTCTGTAAAATTTCTCCACAGGAAAATCCTTGATATAACCGTATCCTCCAAATATTTGAATTGCTTCATTAGCAGTCTTAACAGCCGCTTCAGAGGCATAAAGCTTGCACATAGCACCTTCTAGAGTGATGCGCTCTCCTCTGTTTTTCTTTTCTGCTGCTTGATGGGTCAATAAAGTAGCCGCTTCTATTTCAGTAGCCATCTCAGCTAATTTAAATGAGATTCCTTGAAAAGAACTAATTGGTTTTCCAAATTGTTCACGCTCTTTTGAATATTTTAAAGCAGCTTCAAAAGCACCTTTAGCAATTCCCAACGAAAGGGCTGCTATCGATATTCTACCACCGTCTAATATAGCAAGAGATTGTTTGAATCCATCCCCTACTTCTCCTAATCTATTTTCATCTGAAACAACACATTGATCAAAAACCATCTCAGCGGTTTCAGAAGCGCGCATTCCCAATTTATTTTCTTTTTTACCTGCAGAAAAACCTGGTGTACCACGTTCAACAACAAAGGCCGTTGCGTTGGATGAAACTCCCTTTTCTCCTGTTCTTGCAATAACAACTGCTACATCACCACTCTTTCCATGAGTGATAAAGTTTTTAGTGCCGTTCAAAATCCACTGATCTCCATCTTTTACAGCAGTGGTACTCATAGCTCCTGCGTCCGATCCGGTATTATGCTCTGTTAAACCCCATGCTCCAATAAATTCACCTGAAGCTAATTTTGGAATCCATCTACGCTTTTGAGATTCACTTCCAAAAGTTAAGATATGATTGGTACATAGTGAATTATGAGCTGCGATCGATAAACCGATTGAAGGATCAATTTTTGATATTTCTTCAACAATTGCAATATACTCGTGGTATCCCATCTCAGATCCACCGTATTCATGTGGAACTAAAATTCCTAGAAAACCATGCTCCCCGGCTAATTTCATAAGTTCAACTGGAAACTCTTGAGTTTCATCCCACTCCTTAACAAAAGGTTCTATGTATTGTTTAGCGAAGCTTTTAGCAGAATCAGCAATTAACTGCTGAGTCTCACTATAGTCATATCCGGTTTGAATCATCTGCGTTGTATTCATCTTTAGTTTCGTACAAATATAATTAAATCAACTCAGTATTGGATTGATATTTCAATTCAACACAAAGCAAATATAGTATAAATATTAGTATTTTGTTTAACTTTT
>Ga0181574_10001336_pt1 | contig 23042 bp, 17 predicted proteins | sample 101ome_24_FD_145600 | JGI IMG/M metagenome (GOLD analysis project Ga0181574, IMG submission 145600) | Coastal salt marsh microbial communities from the Groves Creek Marsh, Skidaway Island, Georgia - 101410AT metaG (spades assembly) | ecosystem: Environmental > Aquatic > Marine > Intertidal zone... | reverse complement strand
AGCTTAATCAAACGACGGGTCGAGGAAATCGCCGCTTCTTCATCGCGCCAAACCGGATGCGTCAGCACATTGCCGGTTTCAGCCAGCGGGCGGCGCTCGCGCAGGCGATATTCATCTTCGCTGTGAAACGCGGCGCGGCGGTTAATATGTTTTAAAATATCACCGACGCCATCATCATCGGGCACCAGCAAATTGCCGGTCGATGAGCCCATAAAGACTTTGACCCCGCAAATGCCTTCCATGCGCTCAAGTTCGGGCAATTGAGCCGCATTTTCATGCGTGCCGCCGACATAAAAAGCGAAATCGCAATGCATGCGATTGCGCCCGCGCGCAACCTTATCTTCAATTGCTTCCTTATTGGTGGTCGGCGGTTTGGTATTGGGCATTTCAAACACCGCCGTCACCCCGCCCATCACGGCAGCCAATGAGCCCGATTGCAAATCTTCTTTATGCTCAAGGCCGGGTTCGCGAAAATGCACTTGCGTATCAATGACGCCTGGCAGCACGGTGAGGCCCGAGACATCAAGACGCTCATCGGCCTCGGCATCAGCCAAATCGCCAATCGCCGCAAAGCGCTCATCTTTAATGGCGATATCGCCTTCCTGCGCGCCTTGCGGGCCGGCAATGGTGCCGCCGGAAATAATCAGGTCATATTTTTCTGTCGTCATCAATCTACTCGCTTTTTTCAACTCATAGCAGAACCGTCGCCTTCTGTCTTTTGTTTTGCACCCGCCTGTGCCGCACTTTCAACAGGCGGTAAATGGCGCTCGGCATAGCGCGCCACCTCAACCGCATCTTGTCCGACATAGAGCCCATAGGGGCGTCCTTCATCTGCCGTATCTTCTCTATCAAGGCGCAGAACCAACGCTACACCAAGGCCGGCGGCCATGCGCATGGCCAGTCGGTCCGTGCCGATGACCAGCCGCGCGCGGCGCAACAGGCCGCCGGTTTTGGCATAAGACAAATCGTCAAAGCGGCTGATTTGCCCGGGCGGTATTTTTTCCATCAAACTATCGGCCAAGGCGCAGCCGCGATTGGCCAAAACAACAATATGCGCTTGTTTCAAGGCCGGCACACTATCGGCCAAACGCCAAATCAACTCGGCATAATGCCGCCAATCCCAAACGGCGCGCCCGTTTTCAGACAAAGCCAGCACAATCAAAGGCGCGTCGGGCGCCAGCGTTTCCGGCAGGGCCAGATGCACTTTATCAGCTGTCCAAATATGCGGCGGGCGCAGCTTGCCGGTCGCAAAAAGGGCCGGCAGCGCATAGCTACCGGCGGCGAAACGATAATGATGGCGGTGGCGCGCCCATAAAAGAAATGGCAGGCGCGTCGCGGTCAATGAAATGACGCGATGCCAATTATGCCCCATTGCTTCGCCGAGCAATCGCATTGTCGGCATTTTGCCGCTCAGTTGACGATGCGTGATAAAGCGTAATTGCGCCGGTGCATCGGCAAAAAACGGCACGAAATCCTCATGCATGACCAAATGCACCGGACGCGCCGGTTCAAAGGCCAATAATTCAGCCAGCACGCCGGTGGCGGTAAATGCATCAAGCCGATCGGGCGGCAGAATGATAAGATTGCTGCGCGGTGCCATTGTTTAAATTATAAGGCCAGCGGCGCCGATAAGCCAGTCGCCCTTTGGGCTTGAAATTTTCGTCATTCAGGCGCACATCTTGCAAATGAGCATTTTTCACACTCCGCTGACTGACCGAACCATATTGCGCATTGCCGGCGATGACCGCATTGATTTTATGCAAAATCTGGTGACGCAAGATGTTGCGCGACTACAAAGCGGGGCATGCGTGATGGCTGCTTTACTGACCCCACAAGGCAAGCTGCTCTATGATTTTCTGATTTTTGTCGAGGACGAAGCGCTGCTGATTGATTGCGAAGCGGCTGAGGCCGATGCGCTGGCAAAAAAATTATCGCTGTATAAATTGCGCGCCGATGTGACGATTGAGGCGACCGATTTGAACGTCCATGCGCTGTGGCAAGAAGACGGCCTGCCCTGTCCGCCTATGGCCGGGTTTTACGAAGACCCGCGCAGCGACGGCTTGGGCTTGCGCGGGTTTTTCAGCGCATCGCCCGACATCGCCCTGCCCGAGAGAAGCGCTGATGATTGGCACGCCAATCGCATGCGATGCGGCGTCCCGCAAGGGGCAATGGAAATGCCGCCGGGCAGTGTTTTCCCCCTCGAATACGGGTTTGCCGATATGCAGGCCATTGATTTTCAAAAAGGCTGTTTTGTCGGCCAAGAAGTAACCTCGCGCACCCATCGCAAAGGCAGTTTGCGCAAAAAGCTTTACCCGATTGTTCTGTCGCAAGCGGTCGGGGCAAGCGGCGACAAGCTGATGACAGGCAATGGCAACGCCCAGCGCGTCGGCGGCGAATTGGTAGCGCGCCATGAGATGCTCGGCCTCGCACTTATCCGCGAAGATGCAAAAACCGAAAAGCTGACGCTGAATGACACCGACATCGCCATTCAAAGTGCCGTTTCGTAACAAAATGTCACTCAATGTGACGGCAAAACCATGCCCTAACTGTCGCCTTGCGCCCGCAATATGCTAGTTTACTGTCAGATTGTGGAGGGTTTCAGATGAACCAAGTTATTTTGACCGGCACCGGTTTGTTCACGCCGGCGGAATCAATCAGCAATGAAGAGCTCGTCGAGAGTTTCAATAACTATGTCGAGAAATTCAACAGTGAAAACGCCGCCGCCATTGAGGCCGGTGAGATGGAAGCGCTGGCTCCGTCCAGTGTCGCATTTATCGAAAAAGCCTCAGGCATTAAAAGCCGCTATGTCATGGATAAAAAGGGCGTGCTGGATACCGATATTATGTGCCCGCGCATTCCCGAACGCGGCAATGATCAGCCTTCGCTTTTGGCCGAAATGGGCGTTAATGCCGCCAAGCAAGCGCTGGAAGAAGCGCAATTGGACGCCAATGATATTGATGCCGTGCTGGTCGCTTGCGCCAATCTGCAGCGCGCCTATCCCGCCATTTCCATCGAGATACAAGATTTGCTGGGCATTGACGGTTTTGCCTTTGATATGAATGTCGCTTGCTCATCAGCCACTTTCGGCATTCAAACCGGCTATGACATGATCCGCTCGGGCAGCGCCAAGCGGGTGATGATGCTGAACACGGAAGTCTGTTCAGGCCATCTCAATTTCCGCGACCGCGACAGCCATTTTATTTTCGGCGATGTCGCGACAGCGGTGATTTTGGAAGATGCGGAACTGGCCAAAAACAAACAGGGCTTTGAGATTGTCGATACGCGCTTGGTGACCAAATTCTCAAACAATATTCGTAATAATTTCGGCTTCCTCAACCGCACTGCGCCTGAAAACCGCGATGATGATGACAAGCTTTTCATTCAAGAAGGCCGCAAAGTGTTCCGCGAAGTGTCGCCTATGGTGGCGCAGCTTATCACCGACCATTTGGCCGATAATAATCTGCAAGCCTCGGGCTTGCGGCGCATGTGGTTGCACCAGGCCAATCGCAATATGAATGATTTTATCGCCAAAAAAGTATTGGGCTATGACCCGACCGAAGATGACCAGCCGACCGTATTGGATGAATATGCCAATACCAGTTCAGCCGGTTCAATCATTGCCTTTCACAAACATAAGGATGATTTCAAGGCCGGTGAAATGGGCGTGATTTGCAGTTTTGGCGCCGGTTATTCAGCCGGAAGCGTTATTGTGCGCCGCGCCGGATAAGCCTACCCTATGCCGATGAGTGACAGCGGCAATACGGATATTTTAATCGACATCAGCACCGCCATTTTGCGCGCCCATGAGGGTGAGTTGCAATTTCGCGCATTGGAAGATGCTGGCGAAAGCGCCAAGCGTTTGCCGTTTGGCCCGTTTATGCCCCACCGCCACCGCACCATGGAAATCAGCCTGCGCCAATGGGTGCGCGAACAAGTGGGGGTTGATTTGGCGCATGTTGAGCAGCTTTACACATTTGCCGATCAGGGCCGCTATCGGAGCGGTGAAAGCGATGAGCGTCATGTCGTATCGGTCGGCTATTTGGCACTGGCGCGCGCCGAAGATGCGGGCGGTGGCGCGTGGGACAATCTCTACCGTCATTTCCCGTGGGAGGATTGGCGCACCGGGCGGCCCGATGTGCTCGATGCCGTGATATTACCGGGGCTCGATAATTGGCTGGGGCGGCATGACCATGCCGCTGAACGTGTGCGGCTGGCCTTTGGCCGCAATGAAGCACAATGGGATGAGGAGTTTGTGCTGGAGCGCTATGAATTGCTTTATCAGGCCGGTCTTATTGAAGAGGCAGTGCGCGACGGGCGCATCACATCACCGCCGCAAGAGGCATTGGGTGCGCCCATGCAGCTTGACCATCGGCGCATTTTGGCCACCGCTTTGGGGCGCTTGCGCGGCAAACTGAAATATCGCCCGGTGCTGTTTGACCTGATGCCTGACCGCTTTACCTTGCGAGCGCTGCAAGAAACCACCGAATTGGTTATCGGCACATCGCTGCATAAGCAGAATTTTCGCCGCCTTGTGGAAAAGTCGGGCTTTGTTGAAGCGACCGGCGAAACCAGCCGCACGCGCGGCCGTCCGGCTGAATTATTCCGCTTCCGGCATGGCAATCGCGCCGACCGACCGCTGGCCGGATTGCGGGTCTCGGGCGGGCGTAAAACCGGCCGCACTTCTTAGGCGCGTCTGCCGCACCCATTTGCACTTGCTTTTCAGCCCCGCTCACCCATACTATAAGATAACAATTATGCTCAAAGTGAGTATAAATAAGGGACGACTATGTTTACTGCCAGTGAAAGCTTGATTGACCACGCCATAACCGCACCGCCGGGACAAAGCGGTGGGCGCATTTTGGAAGAAATGGATATTGCCTATTCCGACGGTTTGGCGCGCGATATGGCGCCGCTTTATGAACGTGTCAAAAGCGTCATTCCTTCGGTCGAATGGCCGTTTTTTGCGCCCTATATCAAGGCCATTAACGAGCTGAAAAAAGAGAAAAATGCCGTCATTTTGGCGCATAATTACCAAACGCCGGAAATTTTTCACTGCATTGCCGATGTCGTTGGCGACAGCTTGCAATTGGCGGTCGAAGCGGCCAAAGCCGAGGGCGATATGATTGTCCAATGCGGCGTGCATTTCATGGCCGAAACTTCGAAATTGCTCAATCCTGAAAAAACCGTGCTCATTCCCGATATGGGGGCCGGTTGTTCGCTGGCAGAATCGATTACCGCGCAAGATGTGCGCGCTTTGCGCGAAGCCTATCCGGGCGTGCCGATTGTTACCTATGTCAACACATCGGCTGCGGTGAAGGCCGAAAGCGATGTTTGCTGCACCTCCTCCAATGCGGTGAAAATCGTCAATGGCATGGGCAGCGACCGCGTCTTGTGTATTCCGGATGAATATTTGGCGCAAAATGTCGCCCGCGAAGCCGATGTTGACGTGATTGCCTGGAAAGGCCGCTGCGAAGTGCATGAATTATTCACGGCGGAAGAATTGCAGCAATATCGCGAAGATGATCCGGGCCTGAAAATCATCGCACACCCCGAATGCAAACCCGATGTGCTGGACGAAGCCGATTTTTCCGGCTCGACCTCAGCGATGATAAAATGGGTCACTGACAATCAGCCCGAGCGCGTGATGATGGTGACGGAATGCTCGATGAGCGACAATATTGCGGTCGAAAATCCAAAAGTAAACTTTGTCCGCCCGTGCAATCTGTGCCCGCATATGAAACAGATTACCCTGCCGAAAGTGCTGGAAGCGATGGTGCTCAACCGCACGGAAATTATCGTCGACCCTGAGATTGCCGATAAGGCGCGCGCCGCTGTCGAGCGCATGATTGAACTGAGCAAATAGGCATATGATGCACGCCACAAACGGCAATATTATTGATGCAGGTGATGTGCTCATCATCGGCGCCGGACTGGCCGGTCTTTTTACCGCGCTGAAACTGGGCGCGCGTCCGGTCACGGTTATGGCGGCGGGAAAACGCACTAAGGGCGCGGCCAGCAAATGGGCACAAGGCGGTATCGCCGCCGCGCTTGGCCCTGAAGACAGCGCCGCTCAACACGCGCAAGACACGATTGATGTCGGCAGCGGTTTGGTCGATGAAACAGTGGCTCATTTTGTTGCCGCCGAAGCGGCGGCGCGCATTGCCGATTTGGAGAATTTGGGCGTCGGCTTTGACCGCGACGCCGATGGCGCACTGAAGCTGGGACGCGAAGCGGCGCACAGCCATAATCGCATTATCGGCGTGACCGGCGACCGCTCGGGCCGTGCCATTATGAAAGCACTGGTCAAGCGCGCTGAAGCGACCCCGTCACTCAGCTTTTTGGAAGGCTATGCAGCCTATGAATTGGCGGTTGAAGATGGCCGTGTGGTCGGCGTATTTGCCCGCCCCGCCGATGGCAGCGCGCTGACCGGCCCGCTGCTCATCCGCGCCCGCGCCGTGATTATGGCAACCGGCGGTATCGGTCATCTTTATGCGGTGACCACCAATCCACGTGGGGCAAATGGCGAAGCTTTGGCGATGGCAGCGCGCGCCGGAGCACAAATCGCCGATGCCGAATTTGTACAATTTCATCCGACCGCCCTGACCGGCCCGTTTACGCATGGCGACGACCCGGCCCCGCTGGCCACCGAGGCACTGCGCGGCGAAGGCGCGCAATTGGTTAATGCGGAGGGGCATCGCTTCATGCCCGATATTGACCCGCGCGCCGAACTGGCACCGCGCGATGTGGTGGCACGCGCCGTATTTGATGAAATAAACCGCACCGGCTCCGTCGGGCTGGATTTACGCCCCAATGGCATTGCAGCAAATTTGGCGACACGGTTTCCGACACTGGCCGAGCAATGCCGCAAAAACAATATTGACCCGACAGTCACGCCCTTACCGATTGCCCCGGCGACGCATTTTCATATGGGCGGCATTAAAACCGACTATTATGGGCGCACCGGCCTGCAAGGGCTTTGGGCCTGTGGTGAAGTCGCGTCAACCGGCTTGCATGGCGGCAATCGTCTTGCCAGTAATTCATTACTGGAAGCGCTGGTTTTCGGCGCGCGCATTGCCGAGGATGTCAATAATATCATACCCTTAACCATGACTGCCAAACCGGCGCAACCGGCGACCCTACCGGCCACGGATAAGGCTTTGCTGGCTCCGGCAGTGCAGACATTGCGCCGACTTATGAGCCGTCATGTCGGCGTGCAACGCGAAGCTGACGGCCTGATTTATACGCTGCACGAATTGGAACGCCTGCAACGCGCCGCCGCCGGTATGGCGCCTTTCACCAATATGGTCTTGGCGGCACAATTCGTCACCATGGCCGCTTTGCTGCGCGAAGAAAGTCGCGGCGGTCATGCGCGCCGTGATTTTCCCGAAAAAAGCGATGCCGCGCATAGCGTACTCACCTTGCGCAGTCTCAATGATGCTTATGACGTGCTGCCGCCGGTCGATGCCGGTTTCGCGGAAACCGCTATACACAATAAGCAGCAGGCCAAATAAGCAGAGCGATTATGCACATCATCACCGATGCTTTACCGATTTTACCGGCCGATATGGTTGCCCAAGCGGTTGAGGCCGCGCTGGCCGAAGATTGGCAGAGCAATGGCGATATCACGTCGCAAGCGGTCATCCCGCCAAATGCCCAAGCCCATGCAATTATCCGCGCCCGCGAAATCGGCGTGCTGGCCGGGCTTGATTTGGCCGAGGCGGCGTTTCTGGCCCATAATAGCGGCCTGAAGGTCAACCGCCATTTGGAAGACGGGGGGCGTCTGCTAGCAGGCGATGATGTCGCGACCATTATCGGACCGGCGCGCGCACTTTTGGCGGCCGAGCGCGTGGCGCTGAATTATCTCGGTCATTTATCAGGCATTGCCAGCAAAACCGCGCGCTTGGTCGATGCGATTGCCGACAGCAAAGCGACAATTTGCGATACCCGCAAAACCACACCTGGCCTGCGTGCGCTTGAAAAATATGCGGTGCGCGCCGGTGGCGCGGCCAATCACCGTTTCGGCCTATATGATGCGGTGTTGATTAAGGACAATCACATTGCCGTTGCCGGTGGTATTGCAGCAGCCCTTAAGGCGGCACAAGACAGGGCGGACGGCGTGCCGATTGAAATTGAGGTTGATACGCTGGCGCAATTTACCGAGGCGCTGGACAGCGGCGCGCAAATCGTGCTGCTCGATAATATGCCGCCCGATATGTTGCGCCAAGCGGTTAAAATGAACAAAGGCCGCGCCGTGCTGGAGGCCTCGGGCCGTGTGAACGAAGAAACCGTGCGCGCCATTGCCGAAAGCGGAGTGGATTATATTTCTGTCGGCGCACTGACCCATTCGGCGCGCACGCTAGATCTCGGCTTGGATATTGATATCAGTTAAAAATCGCGGACCTGACGGTCATTATAGAAAATATGGCGCCCGATTTTGGCCAGCTTGACCATAGAGCGGTTCCAATAAGGATCGACATAATCGGCATGATAATGCGTCGCCCGTTCTGTCGCCGGTCCGGCTCGCACATTGACCAGCTTATTGCCCGCCATGCGCAAGGCTTTGCGCCATAAGACACGATGCTTGGGGCGGTCTGACAGCCCGTCACAGGCAAATGAAAACTGGCATTTATGACGACGATATTGGCCTTGAAACACCACCCCGCAAATCGAGCCGGGATAGGTTGGCGATAAAGCGCGGTTAATCACCACATCGGCGACAGCCTCCCACCCCGCCACCGGCTCGGAGCGCGCCTCAAAATAAATGGCTTGTGCCAGACACCTTTGCGCTTCCGCCAATGTTTCCGTTTGGGCCACAGGCTTAACGCCGCGAAACAGGCTTTCGCTGCGCACAAAATCGCTATGCGGTAAATAAGGTGCCGGTGCGCGGCTGACAACGCGCTCCGGATTGCGCATGCCGCTGACAATCGCGGAGCTCATTATGACAATGAAGCAAAATGCACCAAAACGGAGCATAAAAGGCCGACTTGGGCCGAAAATATAGCGTAAATCAAGCCATTCAATAAGGCGCAGCATCGGGTTCCTCGCTCTTCCCCCTCAGTTAACGCTGTCACTGTTAATTTTTAGTAAGCTGATTTGCGATTTTCGCCAAGCCGCTGGGACCCAAAAATACTGCTGCGAAAAATCCCTATTTTTCGCTCTTTATCGCCGCTTGCGCGGCAGCCAAACGGGCGATTGGCACGCGGAAAGGCGAGCACGAAACATAATCAAAACCCATGGCATGAAACGCTTCAACAGATGCCGGGTCACCGCCATGTTCACCACAAATACCAAGTTTCAAATCGCTGCGCGTGGCGCGCCCCTTTTCAATCGCCATCTCAATAATCGGCCTGACACCAGCTTTATCCAGACTGGCAAAGGGGTCTTTTTCCATTATGCCCTGCCCGACATAGGCGGGGAGAAAATGCGTTGCGTCATCGCGGCTGATACCCAGCGCGGTCTGCGTCAAATCATTTGTGCCGAAAGAGAAAAACGCCGCTTCCTCGGCCAAGACATCGGCCACTATGGCGGCGCGCGGCACTTCAATCATTGTGCCCAACACATAGGCTTCAGGCTTAATGCCAAATTCCTCCGCCAGTGGCGGCACCATTGCTTTCAACAGGCGCAATTCGGCGACATCAACAATCAGCGGGAACATAATCTCGACCGGCGTCTTGCCCTTATTTTGTTTCATGGCCGCAAAAATGGCCCGCAATTGCATGGTGTAAATCTCCGGCGCCGTTATGCCCAAACGGCTGCCGCGATGACCCAGCATGGGATTGCTTTCAACCAATTCGCCGATGCGGCCACGTAATTGCTCTTCCGTTTGCTCAAGCGCCGCCGCCAAGCCGGCAATATCATCATTGGGATGCGGCAAAAATTCGTGCAATGGCGGGTCAAGCAAACGAATGGTTACCGGTCGATCTTCCATGGTCTTGAACAGAGCGGCAAAATCATCGCGCTGCATGGGCAGTAATTGCTCGAGCGCTTCTTCACGCGCTGTCGCATTAGCGGCCAAAATCATTTGCCGCACCAGCGCAATGCGCGCCGGGTCGAAAAACATATGTTCGGTGCGACACAGGCCAATGCCTTCCGCGCCAAAGCGTAAAGCACGCGCGGCATCGCGCGCCGTTTCGGCATTGGTGCGCACACCCAATCTGCGCCGCGCATCGGCCCAGCCCATCAGCGTGCCGAAATCGCCGGTCAATTCGGCTTCCAAAGTCGGCACGGCGCCCAACATAATGCGCCCCGATGTGCCATCGACGGTGATGACATCGCCTTCTTTCAATTCATGCTCTTCCACCTGCGCCGTTTGGCGGTCATAATCAATATGCAATTGACCGGCGCCTGACACACAAGGCCGCCCCAGCCCACGCGCCACCACGGCCGCATGGCTGGTCATGCCGCCCCGCGAGGTCAAAATGGCGCGCGCCGCATACATGCCGTGAATGTCTTCCGGGCTGGTTTCCATGCGCACCAACACCACATCCTTGCCCTGCGCGGCCAAGGCCTCAGCGCGATCGGCCGAAAAGGCAATCTCGCCGCTCGCCGCACCGGGTGAGGCGGGCAGACCTTTGGTCAGCACATTCATGCGCGCACGCGGGTCGAGCGTCGGGTGTAGCAAATGTTCAAGCGAGGCCGGCTCGATACGCAGCAAAGCCTCGGTCTCATCAATCATGCCTTCCGCCACCATATCGACAGCGATTTTAATCGCCGCTTCTACCGTGCGCTTGCCGCGTCGCGCTTGTAAAATAAAGACGCGACCATTTTGCACGGTGAATTCGACATCTTGCATATCTTGAAAATGGCTTTCGAGACGTTGGAAAATATCCGCCAATTCGGCATGCACGTCAGGCAATTCTTCTTCCAGCGATGATTCTTCCATTTGCGCCGCTTCACGCGCCGCTTTGGTGAGATAAAGCGGGGTGCGAATGCCGGCGACGACATCCTCGCCTTGCGCATTCATCAGATATTCGCCGTAAAGCGTATTTTCGCCGGTTGACGGGTTGCGCGTAAAAGCCACGCCTGTGGCGCTTTTATCACCGAGATTGCCGAACACCATAGATTGAATGGTCACCGCCGTGCCCCATGCATCGGGAATATCGTGCAAGCGACGATAAGTGGTGGCGCGTTGATTGTTCCAACTATTGCACACGGCACCAATGGCACCCCAAAGCTGCTCTTGCGGGTCTTGCGGGAAGGGCTGGCCCGCTTCGCGCTCAATCATCTCGGCAAAACGGGCGGAAATATCCTGCCAATCATCGGCCTCCAAATCGGCATCCAGCGATAGCGCATTTTCAAATTTATAATCGTCAATAATGTCTTCAAAATAATCATGGCTAATGCCCATCACCACATCGCCATACATTTGTTGAAAACGCCGATAGCTGTCCCAAGCAAAGCGCGCATCGCCGGTTTTTTCAGCCAGCGCCACCACGGTGACATCATTGAGGCCAAGATTGAGCACCGTATCCATCATGCCCGGCATGGAGGCACGCGCGCCCGAGCGCACCGAGACAAGCAACGGGTTTTCCTTATCCCCAAGCGCCAGCCCCATATCCTCGGACAGGCGGCGCATGGCTGCATCAACTTCAGCTTTCAGCCCTTTGGGAAAGGCGCCGTCATTTGAATTATAGAAAGTGCAGACATTGCTGGTCAGGGTAAAGCCGGGCGGGACGCGCAAACCCATGCGACACATTTCAGCCAGATTGGCCCCTTTGCCGCCCAACAGATCGGTCATTTCTGCCGAGCCTTCGGCAAATCCGTCTGCAAATGCATAGACAAATTTGCTGTCTGTCATGCCCGTGTCCCTATTCAACCAAATCAAAATCTGCCAAGCGGCGCATCAAATTCACCAACCCCTTTAGCAGAGATAAACGATTATGCCTGATTTTCTTATCTTCGTCATTGACCATGACCGCTTCAAAAAACGCATCAACGGGGCCACGCAAATTGGCCAGCATATCCAGCCGGCTTTGATAATCTGCGGCCGCATCATCGGCCATAGCGACAATCGCTTGGTGCAGTTGCTGCTCTTCCGGCGTGCTCAACAATCCCGCATCCACCTTGTCGTCATCATGTTTGGCCTGCGCGCATATGCCGTTGGCGCGCATATAGGCGGCCTTTAAATTGGCCCCGTCTTCACTGTCGAGAAACGCTTTCAACTGCGCCGATTGCGCGGCCAATTCGACCACATCATCGCTGCCCAGCGCAAACACCGCATTGACCACATCATGCGAGATGCCTGCCCCGCGCAAATGCACTTTCAGGCGGTCAGCGATAAAACCGAGCAAATCATTGATTGGCGGTTTTTTGCATTTATATAAATCAAAAGCGGCGGCAAAAACCGGCGTCAAAGCAAGACGCGTTTCGGTCTCCAGCAAAATACGAATAATGCCCAGCGCGGCGCGGCGCAGCGCGAACGGGTCTTTCGAGCCGGTCGGCTTTTCATCGATTGACCAAAACCCTGCCAGACTGTCGATTTTATCGGCCAAGGCCACCGCGCGCGCTTCACCCGTTTCAGGAATCGCATCGCCCGGCCCCAGAGGCTTGTAATGGTCGCGAATGGCGGCGGCGACAGTGTCGCCCATGCCGTCATTTTGCCCGTAATAGGCGCCCATAATGCCTTGCAATTCGGGAAACTCATACACCATGCCCGAGACCAAATCGGCTTTGCATAGCTGCGCTGCCTGCTTGGCCGCTTTTTTATCGGCCGATAAAGCCGGTGCCAATTTTTCGGCCAAAGCGGCAATGCGTGCGGCTTTTTCACCAACCGTGCCAAGCTTGGCTTGGAAGGTGATTTTCTCAAGGCTTGGCAAACGGCTTTGCAATGTTTCTTTGCGGTCTTGCTCCCAAAAGAAACGCCCGTCTGACAGCCGTGCGCGCAAGACGCGCTCATTACCGGCGATAATCGCCGCGCCCTTATCATCGGTCACCATATTGGAAATGGTGATGAAATACGGTGCCAGCTTGCCGTTCTTGTCGCGCAGGGCGAAATATTTTTGATGCGTGCGCATGACCGAAATCAGCACTTCTTCCGGCACATCCATAAATTCGTCATCGATTGTGCCCAAAAGCGGCACCGGCCATTCAACAAGCCCTGCCGTCTCGCTGATAAGCCCCGCATCTTCAACCAAAGCGCAATCGACACTGGCCGCCAATGCGGTTGCGCTTTCGGCAATCATCGCTTCGCGCACCGCCGCGTCAACCAACACATGGGCTTTGTCCAAAGCGCCGACATAGTCATGCGGGTCGGAAATGGTGATGGCGTCAGGGGCCATAAAGCGATGGCCATAAGTGACGTTGCCGCTTTCCAACCCGCCAATACTGAAGCGCACGGGCTGGCCGTCAAACAGGCATAGGATAGCGCGCAAGGGGCGTACCCAACGCAATGTGCCGCTGCCCCAGCGCATGGATTTCGGCCATTGGAAGCCCTCAATCAGGCCGGGCATAAAATCGGCCAGCGCATCAGCCAACGCGCCGCCTTTTTCGTCAATATCGAGCACGTAAAACGCGCCTTTTTTGTCTTCCTCGAAGCTCAACCCGTCCGTGCTGTCGAGACCATTGGCGCGTAAAAACCCTTCAATGGCTTTTTCCGGCGCATCAACACGTGGGCCTTTTTTCTGCTCTTTGCGATCAGGCAGGCTTGTCGGCAGTCCGGCGGCAATCAGGGCCACGCGCTGCGGCGCGACATGGCTGTCCAGCGTATCGGCGCTGACGCCGAAACTGTCCAAAAATTTAACGAGTTTGCGCTTTAACTGCTCGGCAGCATCGGCCTGCATGCCGGCGGGGATTTCTTCCGAATATAGCTCGATAAGGAGGTCAGCCATGACCGCCCCCTTTCGGGGTATGGGCCAGCCATGTTTCGGCGCAAGCCTTGGCCAGCGCCCGCACGCGCCCGATATAGGCTTGTCGCTCAGTGACGGAAATAACCCCGCGCGCATCGAGCAGGTTGAAATTATGGCTCGTCTTCATGCACTGGTCATAGGCGGGCAAGGCCAAGCCTTTTTCAACCAATTGCATGCATTCGGCTTCGGCATCTTCAAAATGCTTGAACAGAATATCGGTATTGGCGGCCTCGAAATTATAATGCGAAAACTCCACCTCATTGCGATGAAAGACATCGCCATAGCTGACGCCACGCCCGTTAAAATCAAGCTCAAAGCCGTTATCCGTGCCCTGCACATACATGGCCAAACGCTCCAGCCCATAGGTCAATTCGCCTGCAACAAGCTCACAATCAATGCCGCCGACTTGCTGGAAATAGGTAAATTGCGACACTTCCATGCCGTCGCACCACACTTCCCAGCCAAGCCCCCAAGCGCCCAAAGTCGGGCTTTCCCAATCATCTTCGACAAAGCGAATATCATGCGCCATCGGGTCAATGCCCAGCACTTGCAGACTGTCGAGATAAAGCTGTTGGATATTGTCGGGCGAGGGCTTTAAAATCACTTGGAACTGATAATAATGCTGAAAGCGGTTCGGGTTCTCGCCATAGCGCCCATCGGTCGGGCGGCGCGAGGGCTGCACATAAGCGGCATGCCAGGGCTCCGGCCCCAATGCGCGCAGAACGGTTGCCGGATGAAAAGTGCCGGCCCCCATTTCCATATCATAGGGTTGTAAAATCACACAGCCTTGATCTGCCCAATAGCGTTGCAGATTGAGAATTAAGTCCTGAAAACTGGGCGGTTTATCATCTGGCGTGCGGTCACTCATCTGTCGGAAACTACCTGCCGTTCCGGCCAAAAGCAAGCGCCGCGCCATGCCGTAAGACAGCTTCTGCCGCGGCGCTGGGTTGGCCGTTTTCATCTTGCAAAATAAGCGGCGGCAAGAGGGTTACCGGCGTGCGCGCATCGCGCTTGCCGCGCACCAAAACCCGCGTTGCTGCGCCTTCCGGCTTTGGCATAATCGGTAGCACATGCAAGTCACCAAGCCGCTTATGCATGACGGTCAATAGCCGGTCGAGCGCATCGGCGCGGTGAATAAAGCTGATATGGCCACCGGCACGGGTTAAGGCGCAAGCGCATTTGACCCAATTATCCAGCGTTCCTTCGGTGCCGATATGGGCGCGCGCTTTGCCGTCATGCGCCATTTCCGGCACTGTGCCGGCTTCGTGAAAAGGCGGATTGGCAATCACCTCGTCAAAACTATTGGCAACAATATGCAAATCGCTGAAAGCACCGGCAATATCGCCTTGGCGGAATTGCGCCCGTTCGCCGAGATTATTGGCCGTGGCATTGGCTTGTGCCAGCGCCACCATCTCGGCGTCAAACTCAATGCCGGTAACATGCGCGTCATGGCGGCGCGCCAAAAAACACAAGGCGGCAACCCCGGCCCCGCTGCCCAATTCAGCGACATGGCCGCCCTGAGGCGGGTCGGCCGCAGCGGCCAGCAAAACCGCATCATGGCCCGAGCGAAAGCCGTCGGTCGGCTGGCGCAAGCGCAATTTTTCGCCGAGAAAGCCGTCATGGCTATACGCCTCATTGGCTGCATCGTCTTGTCTCATCTGTTTTCCTTGACCATCCGCATTTAAAGAAGATAATCACCAACAATATGACAAAAATCATCAATTTTAGCGAGAGCCGCCGCAGCACGGATGATGCGCTTGGCGATTTGCATGCCATTTTCAGCGAGGAATTGCAGCAAGTCGAACTGGCCATTGCCGAGCATATGGAGTCGGCGGCAGCGCTCATACCTGAGATTAGCGACCATTTAATCGGTGCCGGTGGCAAGAGATTGCGCCCGCTTTTAACCCTGTCAGCCGCTCGTTTGGCCAATTATCAGGGCCGCGACCACATCACTATGGCGGCAGCGGTTGAATATATGCACACCGCCACTTTGCTGCATGATGATGTTGTCGATGACAGCGATATGCGGCGCGGCCAACCGACGGCGCGCAATCTTTGGGGCAATTCAGCCAGCGTCTTGGTCGGTGATTTTCTGCTCGGACAAGCCTTCCGCATGATGGTTGCCGCCGGTTCCCTGCCCGCTTTGGATATTTTATCTTCTGCTGCTGCAATGATTGCCGAAGGCGAGGTGATGCAATTGGCGGCAATGAATAATGCCCAAATCAGCGAAGACAGCTATCTCGATATTATCGACGCCAAAACAGCGGCCCTCTTTGCCGCCGCCGCCGAAGTCGGCGGGGTTATTGCCGATGCGCAAGACGCTGAACAAAAAGCGCTGACCGCCTATGGCCGCAATTTGGGCATTGCTTTTCAACTGGTCGATGATGCGCTTGATTATAGCAGCATTAATCGCGTGCTCGGCAAAAATATCGGCGAAGATTTCGCCGAGGGTAAAGTCACTTTGCCGGTCATTCTCGCCTATCATCGCGGCGATGCGGAGGCGCGTGAATTTTGGCAAGAAGCGGTTAAAAACCCGAATAATGACGCCGCGCGTCTCGACCGCGCACTGGCCCTGATGGACCAAACCGATGCGCTGGCCGATACGGTTGAACGTGCGCGCCATTATGGCGATAAAGCGAAAGATGCGCTGGGTCTGTTCCCGGCCGGTGAAGTGCAAAAAACGCTAATTCGCCTCGTCGATTTTTGCATCGCCCGCGCCTATTAGACGACCGGCAACCACCCAATCTTTTTCCCGCAATGTGCGATAACGCGCTGCCATGGCAAAGCCACTGCCCGGCGCGCATAGGCCGAAGCAAGAAGCCCCCGAGCCGCTCATCGCGCTATAGGCAAAACCGCTTTCTTCGAGTGCCGCCAAGCAAGCGGCAATATCGGGCACAAGCTGACAGGCTGCGGCTTGCAAATCATTGCCCTGCTGTTTGACAAAGTCCAAAACCGCAGCCCTATTGTCAAAGCGCGGCGGAGCGCTCGCCTCACTCTCAGCCGCCAAAGACCATGCGGCAAACACATCTGCCGTGGCCAATGCCTGCCGCGGATTGACCAGCACAATATCCATGGGCGGTAAAGCAGCGAGACGCTCAATGTCATGCCCGATACCGCGCATCATGGCCGGCGCAGTCTCAAGACAAACCGGCACATCGGCACCGAGAGATTGCGCCAGCGGCAAAAGCACCTTTTCATCAAGGTCAAATAAATGCACCAAACCGCGCAACGTCGCCGCCGCATCGGCTGAGCCGCCGCCCAGACCGGCGGCAATGGGCAGGTTTTTCTGTAATTCTATGCGGCATGACAAAACCTCACCGAGATGCGTTTCCAGCGCCGCATGAGCACGTCTGACCAAATTATCGTCCTCTGCCGAAACGGCAAAAGGGCCGCTCACCTGAAAGGCGCTCCTGTCAGATTTTTGCAAAAACAATTTGTCGCCAATATCGGCAAAGGCAACAAGGCTTTCCAAAATGTGATAGCCATCATCGCGCCGCCCCAAAACCTTCAGACTGAGATTGATTTTCGCCGGAGCGGAAAGGCGCAGCATCAATTATATGGCCGTGCCGCCGCGCGGCATATGGGCTTCCGGTTTTTTCTTTTCCGGTGCACCCAAACCGGTCAGCAATTTCCGCTCAATTTTTGCGCGGTCTTCTTCCGTCGGGTCAAAGGCCAGTGCTTTGCGCCATTGATAGCGTGCTTCCACTTCGCGTTGCATACGCCATAGCGCATCGCCCAAATGATCGGTAATGACCGGATCGGTCGGCTCCAATTGCGAGGCGCGTTCCAGAACTTTCAAGGCCGTGGCATAATTACCGAGGCGAAAATGCGCCCAGCCGAGACTGTCAACAAAAGCACCGTTTTTCGGCTGTTCCTTGACCGCTTGCTTGATGATTTTCAGCCCTTCATCGAGATACATGCCCTTATCAATCCAGCTGTAGCCGAGATAATTGAGCACATGCGGCTCATCATTGGACAGTTTGCGGGCACGCTGCAAATCAACCTCCGCCATATCCCAATCGCCGAGACGCTCGCGCATCATGCCGCGCACAAAATAGAGGTGCCAATCGCGCGCCGAGATTTCATCAATCAAGGCAATGGCATCATCATAAGATTTTTCGGCTTCTGCAAATCGCGTTTCAGCGCGATATAAATCGCCCAAAGAAATCAGCAAATCGCGGTCTTGCGGCTGCTGCTTTAATTGTTTGTTCAAAACCGCTATCGCCGCTTCGGCAGCACCCGCTTCAAACAACATTTGCGCGCGTTGAATTTGCGCATCGCGATAGAGCAGCGCGTCACTGTCAATTTCGGCAAATTGCTCAGCGGCGGCAACGAAACGTTCGCGTTGGCCCAAAAGCTGGGCCAATGAAAAAGAGATAAGCTCATTATCTTCATCCAAATGCTGCGCCATACGCAAATATCCGAGCGCCAAATCAATCCGTTCTTCGCCCCGCATGGCCTCGCCTATGGCTGTAAACGCCTCTGCCATGGCCGCTGCAGGATCCATTTGCAATGGCGGTTTAATGCCGTTTTTCAGACGCTCTTGCGCGGCCAAAACATGGGCGTGATGAAGATGCGTGCTGTGATAAAACGCATAGAGTTTGGCGGCTTTGTCAGGCTCGTCTTGGCGTTCCAAAAATGCCCCATAGGACAAGACGAAATAGAGATAACGCGCCGCGCCAGCACGCACGGCCTCGCCATAATGGGCGGCAGCCGCCTCATGATTTCCCTTAATTTCCAAAACCCGCGCCGCTTGCACCAAAGGCACGCCGGCAAACAAGCTCGCACGCGTCAATTTTTTAACCGCGCGCGCACCCATATTTTCATCATCTTGCGCCAGCGCAATCCAAATTTTCAGATTCGGCGCCAGCACCGAGCTCAGCGGACCCGCGCCCATCGCATCAGCATGCTCGAGCGCGACATCAAATTGCTTTTGTTTGAAAGCATCGACCGCCAACAAAATATGGGCTTGCTGGTTTTGCGGCGAAACGGCAATCAGGCGACGGGCAAATTCCAGCCCTTCATCAAATGCGCCGGCCATGATTTTGGCCTGCATGGCCGCTAGCAATAATTCGCCATCGCCGGGACGCGCGGCCAAAGCGCGCGCCCAATAATCCCCGGCCGCTTGCGCATCATTGAGCCGCGTCGCCTGGCGCGCCGCCAAATAGGCGCCTGCCGCGCCTTGCTCAACAATGAACTCTTCTACTTTTTGCGAGACTTGCACCACGCCAATAGCGACGATAAGAAAAACGGCTGCCAGGCCGATTAGCAGATAATGTCGCTTTGTCATTGCCAATTTCTTGCCTTTTTCTTGCCTGAGGCGCTTACATATTCGGATAATTCGGGCCGCCTGCCCCTTCCGGCACCACCCAATTTATGTTTTGGCTCGGACATTTAATATCGCAGGTTTTACAATGCACGCAGTTTTGCGCATTGATTTGCAAACGCGGATTGCTGCCATTTTCTTCAGCGACAATCTCATACACACCGGCCGGGCAATAACGCTGCGCCGGTTCATCATAATCACGCAGATTGACCTCAACCGGCACGGAAGGGTCTTTCAAGGTCAAATGCGCCGGTTGGTCTTCTTCATGATTGGTCGCCGACAAAAACACGGAAGACAATTTATCGAAAGCCACTTCGCCATCCGGTTTGGGATAATCGATGGGCTTGCAGTCCGACGCCTTTTTCAAAGCCGCATGGTCAGGCTTGCCATGGCTCAGCGTAAACGGCAGGCCAATGCCCAAAGTGCGCATCCACATTTCTGCACCACCCAAAATCGTGCCGATGAAATTGCCGAATTTTGACAAAAGCGGCTTCACATTGCGCACCATTTTCAACTCTTTGGCGACACGTGAATTGTTATAAGCCTCTTGATATGCGCTCAACTCATCATGGCTGCGCCCGCTTGAGACCGCTTCAAAGGCCGCTTCTGCCGCCATAATGCCGGTTTCCATGGCATTGTGACTGCCTTTAATGCGCGGCACATTGACGAAACCGGCCGAACAGCCGATAAGCGCGCCGCCCGGGAAAGCCAGTTTCGGCACTGATTGATAGCCGCCCTCGGTAATGGCACGCGCGCCATAAGAGACACGCTTACCGCCTTCGAGCAGCGGCTTAATGGCCGGATGCATTTTGAAACGCTGAAACTCGTCATAAGGCGAGAGATGCGGGTTTTGATAATTCAAATGGGTGACAAATCCGATAGAGACGAAATTATCGCCGAAATGGTAAAGCCAAGACCCGCCGCCGGTTTTATTGTCGAGCGGCCAGCCCAGCGTATGCTGCACATAGCCGGGCTTGTGTTTGTCGGGGGCGACTTGCCAAAGCTCTTTAATGCCAAGCCCGAATTTTTGGAAATCGCTATCCTTATCCAACTGATAATTGGCAATGGCTGCCTTTGACAAAGAGCCGCGCACGCCTTCACCCAAAAGCGTATATTTGGCCAGCAATTCCATGCCCGGCATCCAACCGTCTTTTTTGCCGCCTTTCTTGGAAACGCCCATATCGCCGGTGGCGACACCGCGCACCGCGCCGTTTTCATCAAACAGCAATTCAGCGGCAGCAAAGCCCGGATAAATTTCAACGCCCATGGCTTCGGCCTGTTCAGCCAGCCAACGCGCCACATTGCCGAGACTGGCAATGTAATTGCCGTGATTTTTCATCAAGGGCGGCAGCATGAAATTGGGCAGTGGGAAAGCACCGGCAGGGCCCAGCACCAAAAACTTATCGTCCGTCACTTCGGTTTCAAGCGGTGCGCCCATTTCTTTCCAGTCAGGGAACAAACGCGAAATGCCGACCGGATCAATCACCGCACCGGACAAAATATGCGCGCCGATTTCTGACCCTTTTTCCAGCACACAGACCGAGACCTCTTCGCCTTTTTCGGCAGCCAATTGCTTCAGGCGTATGGCGGCCGACAGGCCGGCAGGGCCGCCGCCGACAATCACCACATCATATTCCATGCCCTCACGCTCTTCCGGCGCCAGCGCCCAACCTTGACGTGCATTAACCTGATTTACCGGTAAATCACTCATAAAGTGCTCCCTATCTCACGGCAGATGTGCTGCCTCAGTCATAAAATTGGCTCTAATCTAACGCTTTCTGAGGCAGGGTGCAAATAATGGCCTGTGCGACCCAATGTCGTTTGAATCAGCCAAAGAGTGTGCTTTTATAGCCGCCATAACGGAGGGATTCATGGCCGATTCGCCATCACGCGCTGAAATTATTGACATGTTGCGCCAGCACGTTGAAGCGGGCTGCACCGACATGCTGGCTGACGCGCCGGTCAATCACTTTATCGCCGCCGAAGCCACACCCGACCCCAAACCGGCGGCTGAACCGCCGCAAACAAAATCGTCAAAAGCAATGCCGCCCGAAACGACGCCTTTGGCAACGCCGGAAGCGCCGGCGGTCAATATCGACACCAGCGATTTGGCGGCTAAGGCCGATACGCTCGACGATTTGCGTAAAGCGATGGAAAATTTCGACGGCTGCGCTTTGAAAAAAACCGCCAAAAACATGGTTTTCTGCGACGGTGTGGCCGGTGCGAATATTATGCTTATCGGCGAAGCACCGGGGCAAGATGAGGATCGCCAAGGCAAACCCTTTGTCGGGCGCTCGGGCCAATTGCTCGATACCATGCTTGCCGCTATCGGCATCAGGCGCACGGAAAACCTGTATATTTCCAATGTTGTGCCGTGGCGACCGCCGGGCAATCGCACCCCATCAGCCGATGAAATTGCCATATGCAAGCCGTTTATCGCGCGCCATATTGCCTTGACCAAGCCCGATATTTTGCTGCTGGTCGGCAATATTTCCAACAAAACACTACTCGACACACAAACCGGCATTACCAAATTACGCGGCCAATGGCAGAGCTATAAAGCTGACGGGCTTGATATTCCCGCCCTGCCCTTATTACACCCGGCCTATGTTTTGCGGCGACCTGAAACCAAAGCCGATATGTGGGCTGACTTATGCCTGCTCCGGAAAAGACTGGCTGACTGATGCGCAAAATTCCGCTTCTACTGGCGGCTTTTTTTGCCGCTTACGGCCTCGTTAATACGGCATCAGCCAATGAGGGATTGCCGCCGCCTGAGCCGCGCCCCGATTACCGTCCCACCAAACTGCCCGATGCGGTTTTGTATAAAAATATTTTCAGCCTGCAGGAAACCGGCAAATGGGCGCGCGCCGACCGGCTTATCAATAAGCTGGAAGATACAAGCCTGATGGGGCATGTGCTGTTTCAACGTTATATGCACCCGACCGCTTATCGCGCGCGCTGGACGGAGTTGCGCGACTGGTTGAAAAACTATGCCGACCTGCCGGGCGCATGGCGTGTTTATAAGCTGGCGCAAAAACGCAAACCGCGCGGCGTCTCTATGCCCAAACGACCGCCCTCGCGGGTTTATTTCAATGAGCGCGCCAGCGCCGGTCAGCCGCTTTTCCGAAGCCGCAATGCGCGTCGTGTCAAAAATCGCGTTGAATATTTGGTGCGCCGCGAGCGTCCGACCCAAGCGCTGAAATATATTTCCGAACGCTCACAAGACCGCCGCCTGAAACGTCCCGAAACGCATTTTCTCAAATCCTTGATTGCGCGCTCCTATTATATTGAAGGCAAAGTACCCGAGGCGCTTAAGCTGGCGCGCGAAGCGGCCGAGTCGCGCAATCTGGTGCAAATGGCGGATTGGCATGCGGCGCTGGCCGCTTATCGCCTTGGCCAAATTGATTTGGCCATTACGCATTTTGAAAAACTGGCCCGCAACCGCACGGCCAGCGACCCCTTGCGGGCCAAAGCATCATTTTGGGCAGCACGCAGTCTGCGCCAAACCGGCGAAGTGCAAAAAGCCGAAGAACATTTCCGTGTGGCCGCGCAAAGCGGGCCGAATTTCTATGCCTTGCTGGCCATGCAGCATATTCGGGGCGGCGTCGCCATTGAATGGCGACGCGTCGACAATAACGGCGATGATTTATTCGCTGCCCATCCGGCTGTTCGCCGCGCCACCGCGCTGCGCGCTGCCGAACAAGAGGAATTGGCCGAACTGGAATTGCTCTATTTGCAAGAAAGACTGAGCGATATTGAGGCGCGCGCGCTTTTGGGGTTTGCCCGCGAGCGGCAATATCCGGCCGTGCAATTGGCACTGGCGGCGCGACTGGGCGGCAATATTGCCAATGGCCTCCCCCTGCCGCTGCTTG
>Ga0181574_10001334_pt1 | contig 23056 bp, 19 predicted proteins | sample 101ome_24_FD_145600 | JGI IMG/M metagenome (GOLD analysis project Ga0181574, IMG submission 145600) | Coastal salt marsh microbial communities from the Groves Creek Marsh, Skidaway Island, Georgia - 101410AT metaG (spades assembly) | ecosystem: Environmental > Aquatic > Marine > Intertidal zone... | reverse complement strand
GAGGTCCTGATACTCGATGAACATCGACAACCTCTACCCCAGGGTGAGGTAGGCGAGATCTTTACCCGAATGGCCGGGGCTGCGCCCCCGTGCGAGTATCGAGGAGCCGCATCACTGGATAGTATTAACGAGGGCTTTACCAGCGTCGGTGACCTGGGCTGGCTTGATGAGGAAGGCTATTTGTACCTGGCCGATAGACGCACCGACCTGATCATCTCAGGGGGCGCCAATATCTACCCCGCCGAGGTCGAAGCCGTCATTAGTCAGCACCCTAAAGTCAAAGATGTGGCAGTTGTGGGCTTAAAGGACGAGGACCTTGGAAGGCGAGTTCACGCCATCGTTGAAGGGTTTGATCCCGATCATCTCCCGACCTTGGAAGAACTCGTTGCGCTCTGCTCGGAGCAACTCGTCCGATACAAGGTACCCAGAACCATAGAGATGATTGATGCACTACCACGCAACGACGCAGGGAAGATTCGTCGGTCACAGCTGCGTGAACAGCGAGAATCTTAATGGCATTAGGGGCTTTGACGGGAACCGGGAGGCTGTGGACCTACTTACGGCGCGACCTCATGCCTCGTGATAACTTGTAGCGTCGTCACGCAAAAAAAAGCCCGCAAATGCGGGCTTTTTTGATCGCAACAGGCACAGAGGCCCGCGCAGTCCAATCGACTTAGAACTTCAACGTGCCACGCACACCGAACACCGCACCCTCATCCATGTAGAAGGTGTGGCTGCCCGCAAGTACTGGCGTATCGAAGCTCTGCTGCAGGGCCGCTTCGTCGAAGATGTTTCGACCGTAGGCCATGACTTCCCAGAACTCGCCGCTCAAGCCAATACGCGCATTGACCTTGGTGTAGGATGGAATCACATCATAAGGATCCGCGTCACCTGCAGAGTCAAATTCACTGCGGTAGTTCAGATCGATGCCGCCAAACAGCTCCATACGACCAAGTGGCATACGCATATCAATGAACGCGTTACCACTCCACTCAGAAGAGTAGAGCGTGCGCCGGCCCGTCAGGTCATTTGCCGAGGAGGGGCCGCCAGCTGCTATGCCTTCCGTGGTGCCGCAAAGTGAGTTCTCATCCAGTTGAATAGCAGTACACGGGCCATCCGCAAAATCACCATAAGTCGCGTCAAGGTAGGCGAAGTTGGCACCAACGCGAATCGCATCAGAAAGCTGGAACAGCCAGTCCACTTCAATACCCTGAACTTCTGACGAAGCCGCATTCTTAACCGAGAAACCTACGCCCTTGAAGATCGTGGTTTGAAGGTCATCATATTCCGAGTAGAACGCCGCCCAGTTTAAACGCATCGCGCCGTCCAGGAACTCGTGCTTACCACCAATCTCAATGGCATCCACTGACTCATCGTCGAACTCAAAGTCCTCGTTGGGGACGGTTGAGACAAACCCGCCGGGAGGAGGTATCTGCGCGACTGTAAAGTCACCCGGATTGCCATCGTCCGCCGCACTAAAGCCACCCGACTTAAAGCCCTGGGACCAGCTAATGTACAACATGGAGTCTCCGCTGATATCCCACTGCAGATTAAGCGATGGAGACAGATCGTCGGTTTTTCGCTCGCCTACCCAACTCTTGTTGTAGGTGTTAAAGTTTGACGCCTGAATAATATCGAGGAAGTAGCTGTAGCCAGAGGGACAGGTGCCCGCGAGGCTATCAGCCACAGACCCGGTAGGGCAATTCTGGTCACCCAAACGCTGATCAGAGGTTGCTTCCTTCTCTTCCTCGGTGTAGCGAAGACCTGCTGTCAACCGCAGGGTATCCGAAATATCAAAGGTCCCCTGAGCAAACAACGCCCACGACTCGGTCTTCTGGTTGAAGGCATGGTTACGGGAGATCTGGTTGGAGCTATAAGCACCCCCTGTTAACAAAGGCAGCAGGTTCGGAATTGGCGCCCCAAAGGCACCCGTCGCAAATGCGGGGAACAGACCATCAAAGTTGGTATCGATGACCACCTGCCCCTTCATGTCCAGTTCGTTGTCATCGATATAGCCGCCGACGGTATAGGTAAAGCGATCACCAATATCGGCAGCCCAGCGAATTTCCTGACTGAACTGGTCGTAGTCATGAATATCAGAGCGATCGATGAACTGCAGTGGTAGCCAATCCACGTCCACGTCATCGAAATACTCATACTTGGCGAAGCCCGTAACCGAGGTCAGGGTACCGCCACCCACATCCCAGCTCATGTTTAATGAGTAGTTCTCGATATTGTCATCGCTGTTCTCACCCTTCAAACCAATGCCATTGCCATCGGCCTTGCTGGTGCCGTAATTGTTGTCCTTGTAGGTCGTAAAATCCTGACCCGCTATGTCGGGGAAATCAGGGAAAAATGCGTCCATCAGGGTGTAGGCAATGTCTGCAAACGCAGACCGGTTTGGCACCTGCTGATCCCGCTCAGCAGGACTCAGATAACGCCAGGTGGCACTCGCCGCGCCGTCACGCTCGCGCTGCATGTTTGTGTACTTAAAATTGGCCGTAAAGTTATCAGTGGGCTCCCACACCACGGTCAGACGGCCGCCCATCTCTTCAATCGCGCCCTCATCCTCTTCGAGGTAGGCGTTGTAAACGTAACCATCAGTCTCGCGGTACCGGAAGGCTGCACGAACCGCCAAGGTATCTCCACCGCCCTGAACGAAGCCCTCGTAAATTGCTCCGCCATTTTCCTCAACCGACGCATTGATTTCGCCGGACGGGCCATCACCCACGATGGGGGACGCACTCGCAATATTGATCGCCCCTGCAACCGTGTTTTTACCAAACAGAGTTCCCTGCGGACCGCGAAGGACCTCCACGCGCTCGATGTCGAGCAGAGCTGAGCGGTACTGACGTGCACGACCGAGATAAACACCATCGAGGTACATACCAACGGACTGTTCGAAACCGCGGTTGTTTCCTGAGCCGATGCCGCGCATATAAATGTTCGTATTCACTGGCGCCTCAGCGATGTGCAGGCTTGGCACGAAGTCCGCGAGGGCGGCAAAGTTCAGGATAGTGTTGTCCTGGATCTTTTCACCGCTCATGGTGCTTACGGAGATGGGTACATCCTGTAGGTTTTCAGCGCGCTTCTGCGCCGTCACGATAACTTCTTCAAGGGCTTGTGCGCCGACTTGACCGGAAAACACTAGAGTGGCAACCGCCACCGCGATGGGCAGGCGCTTCTGGACTACGGACATGTGTGTCACCTCATTTATATTTTTTAGTGGCTACATTCCAGCGGGCTGGCTTGTAAGTGCTCGTTATAGGTCATTTACAATGTAAATGGAATTTACATTTAAGCGGGAAAAAGTCACGAAGGCAAGCAACTACGCGTATCTGGCGATGGCACAGAACCTTACTCGGCCTGCCGATCCCTGCCTCCACCCGCCACCGAAAACGGGCTACGCCGCACGTTCCCGTCGGGCGCTGCGGGGTTCCCGAGGCATAGCAAGCTCTGGTTTCCCGTCGGATGAAACCCTGCCGCATTGCTATGGTACTAGTCGTTTTATCCATGATCCGTTGAAACAAGGTCGTTGAATGATAATGTCGGGGACGCTAAGACCCATATACTCGCAACCCAACAGGGATGAGAACCGAGAATGACTGACCAAAACACTGATTCTACTGACTCCGACTTGGTAGTGCTCGAGGTGACGGATGGCGTGGCCCTTGTCACCCTTAACCGCCCCGATGCCTACAATGCGCTGAACCGGGCATTGAGTTTGGCCATTGTGGATGCCTTCAATACGCTAGGGCACAGGAACGACGTGAACGCCATCGTCCTCACCGGCAACGGCCGGGCCTTTTGTGCAGGTGTTGACCTCAAAGAGCTGGCCACGTCACCAGATGTTCTGACAGACGGAGGCATGGGCACCGAATCTCCTCTTGTTGTCGCTCTGCGAGACTGCGGTAAACCTATTATCGGCGCAGTCAATGGCGCGGCGGTGACCGGTGGATTTGAGCTGGCCTTAGCCTGCGACTTTCTATACGCGGCGGACACCGCGCGCTTTGCAGACACCCACGCACGGGTTGGGTTACTGCCCGGCTGGGGCTTGTCACAGAAGCTCACTCGTTTGGTTGGCGTCAATCGCGCGCGGGAGATTAGCTTTACCGGGAATTTCATCTCCGCCCACGAAGCCTGCGAATGGGGCCTGGTCAACAAGGTCTGCCCCGCTGATACCCTCCTCGACGACGCGTTAACGACGGCCAGACAGATTGCCGAATCAAATCCAGAGACGATGAAAGCAATGCGTGCCCTCATGAATGACGGCGCTGAACTTGCTCTCGGCGAGGCACTCGCCTTGGAGGGTGAGCGCGGAATCGCCTACCTTTCTAAAGCAGATTTTGGTCAGATGACTGCACGTCTTGAAAGCTTGAGAGCCCGTTCAAAAAAGTAGCGTTTGATATTCTTTCCAAACATGCAATTAGCGATACGGCTAGCGACAGAAACCACTAGAGCAGGAACACCATTGTGAATACCCCCTACCCCACCCTTAACTTTGGCCTTGGCGAGGAGATCGATCAATTGCGGGACATGGTGCACCACTTCTGCCAAAAGGAAGTGGGTCCCCGAGCCGCAGATATTGACCGCGACAACACCTTCCCCGTGGATCTCTGGAAAAAACTAGGAGGTCTCGGACTACTCGGCATCACCGCCAGCGAGGAGTTTGGCGGTAGCGCAATGGGATACCTTGCTCACAGCGTTGTTATGGAGGAGCTGTCCCGCGCCTCAGCCGCGGTGGGACTCTCATACGGCGCCCACTCCAACCTGTGTGTCAATCAAATCCAGAAAAATGGCACCCAGGAGCAGAAAGCAAAATATCTGCCCAAACTCTGTAGCGGTGAACATGTGGGCGCCCTTGCCATGTCCGAACCCGGGGCCGGTTCTGACGTGGTCGGCATGAAGCTTCGGGCGGATAAGAAAGGGGATCGCTATATTTTAAACGGTAACAAGATGTGGATTACCAACGGGCCAGACGCCGACACCTATGTGATCTACGCCAAAACCACCCCCGACGCTGGCAGCAAAGGCATCACAGCGTTCATTGTGGAGCGAGACTTTCCAGGATTTTCCAGAGCACAAAAACTCGACAAACTAGGCATGCGAGGATCTAACACCTGCGAGCTTGTCTTCGAGGATTGCGAAGTGCCCGAGGAGAACATTTTGGGCGAAGAAAACCGCGGCGTGGCGGTTCTCATGTCCGGCCTCGATTACGAGCGCGCAGTCCTCTCAGGTGGCCCGGTTGGCATCATGCAAGCCTGTCTCGACATCACTGTGCCCTACGTACATCAGCGCAAACAATTCGATCAATCGATCGGGGAGTTTCAATTGGTGCAGGGCAAACTGGCGGATATGTACACCCTCACCTCTGCCAGTCGGGCCTTTTTGTATGCCGTGGGCTCAGCCCTTGATCGAGGGGAAGACAGCCGCAAAGATGCCGCTGCAGTGATTCTGTACACCGCCGAGATGGCGACTAAGTGCGCCCTTGATGCCATTCAGCTGTTGGGTGGCAACGGCTACATCAACGAGTACCCGACAGGACGTCTACTGCGCGATGCCAAGCTGTACGAGATCGGCGCTGGCACTTCGGAGATCCGGCGGATGTTGATTGGTAGGGAGTTGTTTCAGGAAACCCGCTAGGTCATCGGGAACTAGCCGCTAGCACCCGCTGGCGAAACCGCTATAATCGCGCTCCTCGAGCCCCTGCCCCACTAGTCCACAAGCGTTATGACGCCGAGGGCCGGTCACGGGACAATACGCCCCCCAACCCACCTAGGAGATCACATGGCACGCTGGGAATGCATTGTTTGCGGCCTAATCTACGACGAAAAAGACGGATGGCCGGAGGACGGTATCCCCGCTGGCACCAAGTGGGAGGATGTGCCCGATGACTGGCTTTGCCCAGATTGTGGGGTGGGCAAGGAAGATTTTGAACTGATCGCTGGGTCAGAAAACGAACCGGTAACCGAAGAGGCGAGCGCCGAGACAGCCCCGGCTACCGACTCGGCAGAAACTGCCGCCAGCCGCCATATCATCATCATTGGCTCGGGGCTTGGTGGCTATGGCCTGGTCAGCGCGTTGCGAAAACTGGATGCCGACACGCCTGTCACCCTGATCACCCGGGACGGGGGTGAGAACTACTCAAAACCTATGATCTCCACAGGGTTCACCAAAGATCTTTCAGCGGACAAACTGGCAACCCAGACCGCCGAGGCAATGGCGGACCAGCTCGGGATTACCCTTCGTAGCCGGACCAGCGTCGCAAGCATAAAACCCTCTGAGAAATGCGTGCTTCTGGATTCCGGGGAACGGCTACCCTATTCAGAACTCGTACTCACGCTGGGCGCAGAACTCATTCGTCCGCCAATGGGAGGCGATGCAGCGAATGAAGTCATGGGGGTTAATGATCTCGATGACTATCGGGTTTTTCGCGACAAACTGAGCGCTGAGGGTGCCAGGAAGGTGGCCGTCATTGGAGCGGGTCTGATTGGCTGCGAGTTTACAAATGACCTCCTCAACGGTGGTTTTGAGGTGGAGGCAGTTGACCCCATGGGGTGGTGCCTCCCAACACTCCTCCCCGAGCCTGCGGGACGAGCCGTTCAGGCAGCACTCGAGGCCAAGGGAGCAACCTTCCATTTCGGCCCGCTGGCTACCGAGGTAAACAAAACCTCTGAGGGCTGCTACAGCGTCACTCTCAATAATGGCGACACCATATACGCCGATGCGGTGCTATCTGCGGTCGGGGTCCGGCCTCGCACTGAGCTAGCAGCAGCAGCGGGCATTGAGGTAGGTCGCGGCATAAAAACCGATCGGTTCCTGAAGACCAGCGCCGAGGGCATTTACGCGCTGGGAGATTGTGCCGAAGTGGCGGGCCATGTTTTGGTCTATGTGGCACCCCTGCTCGCGGCGGGCCGCGCGTTGGCTGCAACCCTTGCGGGAACACCAACCGAAGTTAACTACCCTGCAATGCCAGTCACCATCAAGACACCTGCCTGCCCTGTTTGTGTCTCACCCGCCCCAAAAGACGCAGAGGGTGGATGGACCATTACGGGCGATGCGCCTGATATTCAGGCTCTGTTTCACGACACAAAAGGGCAACTTATAGGCTTCGCGCTAACGGGCGCCGCGGTGAAGGAACGCATGGCACTTACCAAGGAATTGCCGCCAATTCTAGGGTAATCAAATGAGTAAGTAACCTAAGCGTGCTCTAAGTGCGGCTCGGGACCTTCCGAGCTAGCGTCAAGAAACATAGCACCATGCAAAGTACGATGTACGGCAGGGATCCGACGGGCGTCCCGGTTTCCGTTACTCCACCTGTCGCTTTCAACGTGTCACTCAGTGCATAGACCCACAATAAGAAAAACACCAGCAAGAAGACGAGTAAAAAGCGTTTGGAAAAATCCTCGCGAAGTGAAACACCCCACTTCGTCGATCGGGCAAAAAGACCGGTAGTAAATAGCCCCGCCGTCACCAGCATCAGTACCGCCGCCCACAGTTCCGCGCTCTCTGTCATTTCGATTCCGAATACCCCAAACCAGGTTGCCGGCATCAGCAAAATCATCAGCAGCGGCGTACAGAGGCCCGCTAACGCCGCCTTCACGACTACCACGCCAAAACCAGCTTTGGTCTGATGCAACTGCGTCTGTTGACCGCGCTCTCCGCGCCAAAGCCAACCGACAGCCAACGCCAGACCAACGGGCCCAAGGAACGCGAATCCCAAAGCACTACCCACGGGCACTGACGCTATGGTGGCGCCGAAGTTTGCATAGTTCCAGATCCACCATCCGTATTGGGGGCCAAAATGATCAAAAATCTCATAGAAGATATGGTGGACTGCTCCCGCAGCGATGGCTGAGCTGACAATAAAATGTCGAGGTAGGGCGAGCTGTGTCTGCCTCACAAGGACATAGGATGTAAACATCAGAGCTGGGTAAAGAGCCATGATGTAAAGGGGTGCGCGACCGAAGAAAAAATTGATGGTGAATTCGTTGTGAATAAAATACACGCTTCTGGGGTCAGCACCCAATAGCTCGGGAAAATAAACGGGCACCTCTATCGCTAGCATGAAGATGATCGAAGCCAGCCAACAGCCAAGATACTCGGTCTCCCCAGCGCGATACCGAGCTAGCGCAAAGTTAAGACCCCACAAGGCACCCACAAGCAACAACAACTCGACCACATTCATCGTCCAGTGGTGTAGGGAGAGCGGGCTTTTTACAAAGACCCAACTGTTGATGTTGTCAGCACTAAATCCGCCGAGAAGCTCGGTTAGCTCACCAAAGGTTTTGGCATCGCTCATCAAGCAATGCCCGCCTTCCCATAGATTTTGGAAACATCTTCACCAGTCTGCCAGGCCTGCATCCACTCATCGAAGTATTCGGGCAGGGGCTGATTAACGCCGTCATGCCATGGTGCCTGGGATAAGAACACTCCCACAGCAGATCGTAGCTGGGCAAGCAAAGGAATCTTACTAAAGGGACTGACGCGAAAAGTCTCAGCTGGGACGTTATCGATGATTTTCTCAAAGTCATTTTTGATCATATCGAACAACCCCCGGGTGTGGCGCTGAAAACTGGGGATATGACGAAGCCGGTACCAGTGACTCCCCACGACGTGATTGTAGACAATGAATGCAGAGCTTCGGTGCTCAATCTCCTCACAGAAATGCCACAAAAAAAGCGATGCGACGTTGACATCCCCGTCAGCAAATAGCACATCGCGATGATCCAGAATCATTTTAAAGAACGGAGTAAACATAGCCTCAAGGCCGCCCGCATAGGCCAGATGATAGGCAAGCGGCTCTCTCTCGTAGAGCTCGTCGTAGTCACGCATCACCTGATCAAACGTAGTCTGCAGAGGCGGGTATTGCTTAATCAGCGCTCGAGCGTGCTGCATGTGCTTTTTGGCGTGGATAGCTTCCTGCAACCGAAACGCCTTGGCCTCCTCTAACACCGATGGATCAGTGATCACCACCTCCGCGTCGCGCATGACGCGGCACATATACTTTTCGAAGCCAACAACAAAAAGGGTTATCTGGTTCATCAATATCGAGAAGGCCGGATTCGACGGATTCCAAAGAAAAGGAGCATCATCCAGTGAGAAGGGGATATCTCTAAAACCTAGGTTTGACATAGTCATAGTCCGCCTGTCGGTGAGACCGTCGTCACGTGAGGGCTGCAAGCTGAACAGCTTCATGGCCCTCCCGACGGTTGCCTTGTACCAGTATAGCGAGAATTTGCTGAACGGCCCGGCGTAGATCAGCAGGCTTCCAATAGCCCGGCAGCCCCCTCTCCGGTCGCAACGCACATGGTGACCACGGCATAGCGGCCGCCCCGTCGCTTAAGCTCACGCAGCGCGTGCCCAACCATGCGGGCACCCGTCATACCGAAGGGGTGGCCAATTGCAATGCTTCCACCATTGACGTTGTACTTGTCGTTATCGATGCCGAGGGTGTCGCGACAATACACGCACTGAGAGGCGAAAGCTTCGTTAAGCTCCCAAAGATCGATATCGTCGATCGAAAGACCCGCGCGCTCGAGGAGTTTAGGTACCGCGAAAACGGGTCCGATACCCATCTCATCGGGCTCACAACCGGCCGTGACAAAACCCCTGAAATAACCCATGGGCGAAAGTCCTAGTTCCGCGGCCTTGTCGGCGCTCATGACCAGGGCCATGGAAGCACCATCGCTCAACTGTGAGGAGTTGCCAGCAGTCACACTGCCCTCCTCTCTAAACGCTGGCTTTAAGAGTGCTAGACCCTCAGCCGTGGTATCCGCGCGGTTACACTCGTCTTTATCAACGACAACCTCGTGCAGGGATTCCTCGCTTGTTTCGCGATTTACCTTTTTCATCTTGACCATCATCGGCGCGATTTCGTCGGCAATCGCACCACTCTCCACCGCAGCCGCATACCGCTGCTGACTTTGCAGGCCATACACATCCTGCATTTCCCGGGTCACCCCGTAGCGGTCTGCGACCACTTCTGCAGTCTGACCCATCTCCATGTAAATCTGCGGCTTGCTCTCCAGCAGCGTCGGGTTCCGCTCGAAGACACCCACCTCTTGGCGCTGTCTCATCGAGATGGATTCGGCGCCACCCGCCATCAGCACGTCGCAGTACCCCGAGCCAATTTGATTTGCCGCCATCGCGATGGTCTGTAAACCGGACGCACAAAACCGACTGACTGTGGTGCCCGTCGTCGCGATCGGCAAACGCGAAAGCACCGCTGCCATCCTGGCTAGATTAAAACTTTGCTCCCCTGCCTGACTGGCAGCCCCAAGGATAATATCCTCCACCATCGCGGGCTCAATCTGATGGTTCCGATCCAGCAGCGTATTAATCAGATGGGCCGCCATGTCATCCGAGCGAGTCATGTTGAAACTCCCCCGAAATGACTTGGCGAGTCCGGTTCGCACGCTGTCGACGATAACGACATCTCTCATAACAACTCCTTGAATGAACGCTTAAGCGTAGCGTCTGTACTAGTCTTGAATTGGCTTAACGCGCAGGCTCACCGAGTCACCTCTTGCGTGATGCTCTTCCCAAAGGCGTTTGTAACCGGTACTCGCAATGCGCCACTCACCCGCCTCAAAGCGATACTCGTCGTGGTATAGCGCACTCCCCATGATCGTGATGTCCTGCGCCAGATTGACAAAAATATCCTGCAGATACCAGATGCCTTTAGCGGTATCCCCTTCCACGGAAATCTCAGGGTGGTGCCCGTTATGCATCCCAAAAGCCTGAGGCGTAAATGACTTTTTGTAGAAAGCCTCGAGAGCTGGCCAGCCCTTGAGATCAAAATCGTAATCGGCGCCTTTAAAGATTGCAGTCGCATCCTCGGTAAACACTGTTCGCAATCCATCAATATCGCGGGTATCAATAAACCGAAAATAACGGGCCTTGAGCTGCTTGATTAACTCGATCGCTTCCAGATTCAACGCCATCTGCTGTCACCCCGCGTGCTGGTTGATGAACTTGGCGCTCTGATACGCCATGGTCATGGCTGGCCCTAAGGTTGCACCCGGTCCGGGATAGGTAGGGAGTATGGCAGCCGAGCTGTTGCCAACCGCAAACAATCCCTCAAAGACGCCACCGGCTTCACACTTCACCCGGCCGTTGGTATCTGTGTCCAGTCCACCCAGAGTTCCAAAATCACCCGCCTCAATGCGCATGGCGTAGAACGGTGCTTCGTCGATGGGCGCGAGGCAGGGATTGGGTTTGATGGCAGGATCCGCGTAGTAGCGATCATAGGCAGACTCCCCGCGATGAAAATCCTCATCCACGCCCGTACGCGCAAAGTCGTTCATCTTGCCAATGGTTTCCTCCAAGCCGTCGGGATCAATACCCATTATCGACGCCAGTTCGCGAATCGTGTTGGCCTTGGCCACAAAGCCGGTATCAAACCATTTCTTTGGAATTTGCCAGTCGGGCTTCATGGCGGCGGTCATAAGTGGGCCCACCATAAAATTGCGTCTGAATCTGGCGTCGAAAATTTGCCAGGCTGGGGCGTTGGGGGTTTCGTCAGAGTGCGTGGCAAACAGCTCCTTCTGGAAGGCCATATAATTCTGCGATTCGTTAGCGAAACGCTTGCCCGCTTTGTTGACAACACAGGAGCCGGGGAAGGATTTTTCCATAATGGATAGACGTGGCGTAGGCTCGTCGGGCACGCACAAGGTGGTGGTCCACCAAGCGTCTTTCATCAATCGTGTCTTGGCACCTACTGCCAGTCCGGCGAGTAACGCATCGCCCTCGTTGGCCGGGTTTCCCGCACTCCAGCTAGCGTCTGTTGGCGCCGGCAGGTACTGCTCCCTGAGCGCTTGGTTTTTTTCAAAACCCCCGGCACCAAGGACAACACCTTTCCTGGCGCGGATGGTGGTCTGTTTGCCGTCGCGCTCTAGCTTGGCCCCGAGAATCTGGGTGCCCTCTGCGATCAGGGAAACAAACCGGGTATTAAATTCGAGAGGAATCCCTCGCTTTTTGACCGACACATAGAGCCGCGCGATCCCCGCAGATCCCGTGCACAGCCGTCGGGCAACGGGGGTTTTAAAGCGCCATCCCAAATCGGTGACATAACTTGCCAAAAGCTTGGCCAATAAGGATTTCCATCCCGGCGCCTGAGTCATGATGGAATGAGCTTCAACCTGAGTGAAATGAATGCGGTTAAACATTCGCATCATGTGGTGAGACCAGCGAACGTTCTTCCAGTCGTCGCCCAGCTCTGACATATCGATCGGCGCCGGCTCAAGAGATCGATGGCCCGCACGCGCGCCGTCATAATTGGTGTAATAGTCCGGATAGTGCTCCAGGGATTCGTAACAAACATCCGTGCGATCTGCCAGAAACTTGAGCATCTTGGGGCCATTTTCGAGATAGGCGTCTATCATCTCCTCGGGAACGTCTTCACCAAACAGCGTACCCATGAGATAGGTCTTGGCATCCTCGATACAGTCGTCTGCGCCGCATGCTTTTGCGTAGTGATTTGCGGGTACCCAGATGCCACCTCCGGAACTCGCACTGGTTCCCCCTACCTTGTCTGTTTTTTCAACAATGAGCAGATCCTTAGACCCCATCTCCCAATTGCATAAAGCAGACGTCAATGCCCCGTTGCCCGTCCCCACGACCAGCACATCAACCTCTCGATCCCACGTCATATTATTCATCTAGTTCTCGCTTACTCAGTAGAACATCAGTTTGCCATTACGCTTCTCAAGGGTGCTGGCTCGAAACCGAAACCACCTCGCCGGTCATATAGCTCGAGTAATCTGATGCCAGAAACATCATGACATTAGCCACTTCCCACACCTCGGCAGCCCGGCCAAACGCCTCTTTGGACGCCAGCTGCTCAAGCAACTCAGGGGGCGTGGTTTTCCTCAAAAAATCGTGCATTGCTATACTGGGCGACACCGCATTGATCCGAACCCCGTGTTCCGCAGCTTCAAGGGCTGCACATCGCGTTAGTGCCATAACCCCCGCTTTTGCCGCGGCGTAATGACATTGCTCTTTTTGAGCTCGCCAACCCAACACCGAGGCATTGTTTACAATGACTCCCCGACCTCTGGGCTGCATAAAGCGCAACATCGCTCGAGTCATTCTCATCGTGCCCGTGAGGGTAATATCGAGCACGCGACTCCACTCCTCGTCAGTCATGTCCACTAACAACCGCGTGCCACCGAGCCCCGCATTGTTGATCAGCACATCAACACCCTTCATGGCCTCATCCGCGGTTGCAACAAGATGCTGGACATCTGTCTCCTCAGTCACATCGGCGCGAATCCCCTGCACCCTAATCTTGTCCGATAACCCCGACAGGCTCGTCACTGCTTGCTCCAGCCGCTCCTCGTGGATATCACTGATTACCACCGCTCTGGCCCCTTCTTCAACGGCACGCTGTGCCGCCGAAAATCCTATGCCGGCGCCAGCAGCGGCGGTGATCAGCACGGCCTTTCCTGCCAACAGCTGGTGTCCCTTTACATAGTCTGGCGTCGACGTTGTCATGATTCTCTCCTCAGGATTTGCCCCTCGGCTCGCGCGGCATACCAAGCGCTCTCTCGGCAATTATATTGCGCTGGATCTGATTGGTACCCCCGTAGATGGTATCTGCCCGGGTAAATAAAAAAAGCGACTGTAGCCGCCCCAGTTGATAGGGCTCTGCCTCGATTAGTTCTGCCTCGGGCCCAAGCACATCCATCGCCAACTTGCCAAGATTTCGATGCCAACTCGACCAACACAATTTGTAGATCATGGCCTCGCGACTCAAACTGCCATCCTCACCCCCGGATAGCATCCTCAGACTGTTAAATCGGAGGGTGCGCAAACCAATATGGGCTTCCGCAATCCGCTGTCGAATGGCAGGAATTTTTGCAGCTCCGTTAACCTTCGCCAGTCTCACCACTTCATCCAGTTCGGTTTGAAACAGCATTTGTTGACCCAGGGTCGATACCCCTCGCTCAAACCCGAGCAACCCCATGGCAACCTTCCAACCATCACCGGGGGCTCCAACGATGTCCTCTGCTTCACAGATCGCCTCATCGAAAAAGACCTCGTTAAATTCGGCGGTGCCAGTCAACTGGGTAATCGGCCTGATTGAAATGCCCTCTTGGCGCATGGGAACCAAGAAAAACCCCAGCCCTCGGTGAGTTGAGTCAGTGAGGTCGGTCCTCGCCAACACAAACACGAAGTCCGATTCATGGGCCAAGGACGTCCAAACCTTTTGACCGGTAATCCGCCACTGCCCTGATACCTCGTCGAAGATGGCTTTGGTTCGAACGTTAGCGAGATCCGATCCCGCACCCGGCTCGGAGTATCCCTGACACCACAATGACTCGCCTGCCCGAATGCCCGGCAAGTAGCGCTGTTTTTGTGCGTCAGAACCGAAAGCCAATAATGTTGGTCCGGTCAGCGTTTCACCAATATGCCCAACCCGTCCAGGCCCACCGGCACGCGCATACTCCTCGTTAAAAATAACCTGCTGCTCGATAGTTGCGCTTTTGCCGCCCCAGGCCTCGGGCCAGCCAATACAAGTCCAGCCACCCGCTGCAAGACGCTTTTCCCAGGCTTTTCGTTCTTCAACAAACACGTGCTCATCGCCCGGGCCTCCACGATGGCGAATTGAAGAAAATTCGCCGCTGAGGTTGTCAGTCAGCCAGTCAGCCACCTCATCACGGAAGCGCTCATCTTCTTCGGTAAATCTAAGCTGCATCGCAGTCACCTTCATCAAGAAGCATCTGTGCGATCAGCTCTCTGTGCTCGTCGGGGCGACCTAAATAACTCTCCGTCGCCCGCGCCCGCTTGAAATACAGTTGAATATCGTATTCTTCAGTAATGCCAACCCCGCCGTGCAACTGAATGCCACAGCCAGCGCAGAAGAACGCCGCGTCTCCCGCAGACGACGCCAACATTGACGCGGCTTCGGCTAACTGTTCATCCGACGCCGCCTCCGCTAACCAATCATCAGCAACGCAGGCCGCAAAATAGAGCAGCGAACGCGCGGACTCGACCTTAAGCATCATGTCAGCGGCCTTGTGCTTGATCGCCTGATAGGAAGCGATGGTCCTTCCAAACTGCACTCGCTCACCCACGTAGGCAACACTGCTGTCAAGGCTCTCCTGAGCGCAGCCCACCTGTTCTGACCCTACAAAAATCCGTCCAATATTGAGCGTGTTGCGACGCCCTGTAGACCAATCCCGGGCTAACAAGCCACTGGGGGGCAGATTTACCCCCTCGAGGTGAAGGGCAGCCATCGGTCGAGTCTGATCCATGGTCGGGGTTTTAAGTAGCGTGACCCCCTCTGCCGTAGGATCGACGACAAACAAAAGCTCGCGCTCGTCGTGGCGTGCGACCACAAGGAGATGTTGCGCAGCGCTACCACAACTTACAAACCGCGCTTCGCCGGACAGTGTCCAAACACCTCCTGCGTCAGTTGCTTCGACAGCAACGGTATCCCAGTCATCACGAGCCGCCGTATGCGCCAGACTCACTATCTCGCCTCGGGCAACAGCGGCAAGCAATCCATCCCTAGCCGGTGAAGTCTCCAGAGTACGCAGTGCGATGGTTGATAATGCGGCAGCGTAAAGTGGTGAAGGTGTCAGCCGGCGACCCAACTGTTCTAAGGCAATTGCCATCTCAACCATGCCAAGATCCAATCCGTCACATGATTCAGGCACCAGGATTCCCTGCCAATACATCTCCTCACAGAGCCGTTGCCAAAGCTCTCCGTCAAACCCGTGGGGTGATACCATGGCAGCTCGAACCATCGCGCTATCAGATACCGCCGCCAAAAAAGACTCGGCGGTATCTCTCAGCATGCCCTGTTCGTCTGTGAAGCTAAAATTCACGATCCCGTCCTCAGCTGCCCCAGACTTTCTGCGCCGGTATCTCTTCCTTGAGCAGCGTCTCAAAGGCGTCACCCACATCGGCAGGCGCCCAGCGTGCTCCATTGTCCACGCCATCGGTGCTGCGCCAGCCGTCAGCGATGGCAATTCGACCCCCCTCAGCCTCGATGATTTTGCCGCTGACGTGGCCACTCGCCTCAGAACACAGCCACACCACAACCGACGAGACATTTTCAGGAGCAAAGTGGTCAAAGCTCCCATCCTCCGGGGCTGCCATTCGCGCCGCCATCTCGGGAACTGCGGTTGTCATGCCGGTTCGTGCCACGGGACAAATCGCATTGGCGGTGATGCCGTATCGCCCTAGCTCCGCCGCCTGATTTAAGGTCAGTGCGGCGATTCCCGCCTTGGCCGCGGCGTAATTGCTTTGCCCAATTGACCCCTGAAGTCCTGCACCTGACGTTGTATTGATTAGACGACCTGAGACAGGATTGCCTGCCTTGCTCTGGTGGCGCCAGTACTGCACCGCATGACTGGACAGGCAAAAGTGACCTTTCAGATGCACCGCCATGACGGCATCCCAATCGGCTTCACTCAACGAGGCAAACATCCTGTCCCGATTGTTTCCCGCGTTATTGACCACCCCATGTAAGTCACCAAAGGTACTGATCGCCTGCTGGATAGCCTCACCCGAACTCTCATAGCTGGTGATGTCAGATTGATTGATGACCGCTATCCCCCCTGAAGATGTAATGTCATCAACCACCGCCTCGGCAGCATCTCGGTTAATGTCATTGACCAAGACCGCGGCTCCCTCCGCGGCCAAACATCGCGCATGGGCCGCCCCAAGACCGCCACCTGCGCCAGTCACAATTACTACTCGGTCTTTACAAATCCCACTCAAAATGTCGTTCCTTATAAACGCTCTAGGATCGTCACGTTAGCCTGACCCCCGCCCTCACACATCGTCTGCAAGCCGTAACGTATCTGCCGACGCTCCATCTCATGAAGAAGCGTGGTCATCAACTTGGTACCGGTCGCGCCTAGGGGGTGCCCAAGGGCGATCGCTCCACCGTTGACGTTGGTTTGCTCATGGGGGTATCCGGTCTCCGCCAGCCATGCCATTGGCACTGAGGCAAAAGCCTCATTGATCTCAACCAAATCGATGTCGCTCAGCGCAATACCCGACTTTTCCAGCGCCCGTGCGGTAGCCGGGATTGGCGCGGTCAGCATCCAAATAGGGTCCTCTCCACGGACTGTCATATGGGCAATTCGAGCCCGCGGGGTCAGCTTGTAACGCTTCAAGGCGGCCTCAGAGACCACCAGTACCGCTGAGGCACCATCACAGGTTTGACTGGATACCGCGGCGGTGATCGACCCGCCCTCTTGAAGCGGCTCAAGTTCTGCCATTGCCTCGAGTGACGTATTCCGGATAGTTTCGTCTGCAGCGAGGTTACCCACGGGAATAATTTCACGCTGGAAATAGCCGGCGTCAGTCGCCGCCTGGGCGCGTCGGTGGGATTCTAGAGAGAAAACCTCCATCGCCTCCCGCGACAACTGCCATTTATCCGCAATCATCTGAGCGGAGTTGAATTGGGTCACCAGACCATCGCCATAACGTTCTACCCAGCCCCTACTTCCAGTAAAAGGATCATTGAACCCAAGGGGCTGCCCGGCCAGCATCGCGGAAGAGATAGGAATACTGCTCATGGTTTGCAGGCCGCCCGCGATGATGACATCCATCGTACCCGACATTACAGCCTGCGCAGCGAAGTGAACGGACTGCTGGGACGAACCGCACTGTCGATCGATTGTGGTGCCCGGCACTTCGTCACTCAATCCCGCAGCGAGCCAGCAGGTGCGAGCGATATCTCCGGCAAGCGGACCGATGGTGTCTACGCAGCCAAAGATCACGTCATCGTAATCGTTGTCGGGAATCCCGTTTCGATCAACAATCGCCTTGAGCACACTGGCCCCCAGATCGGCGCCGTGTATGTGTGCTAGCGATCCGCGACGGCGACCCGTAGGCGTTCTTACCGCGTCAACAATGTAAGCTTGGGGGTGTTGGGCCATAGCACTTCCTCTTGATTAGCAACGAGTCCCGATCAGGCCGCCACGGTGTCTGCCAATGAGCGGCGGCCAAAAGTAAATTCAGGACCCAGCAGCGCATTGGGCTGCAACAACCATTCATGAATGCGATTCTTGTGGAAGCCTTCGTCACCCCACTCCCGCCCTAGCGCCCAGGCTCGCTTCACCCAAATCTGCAAATCACACTCCCAGGTATACCCCATCGCGCCGTGCACCTGAATACAGTGTCGCGCCGCCATCAGGGCAGCGCGGGATGCCGCAACTTTGGCGTGAGATACAGCGAAGTCAGCTCGGCTGGGGGACACTTCCACGGTATAAGCAGCCCGATAGATAACGGGCTTTGCATATTCAATCTGCACAGCGACATCGGCCAGCAAATGCTTGACGGCTTGGTTCACGCCAATTGCGCGGCCAAATTGACTGCGATCACTGGTGTAGCGAACGCTCTGGTTCACCATTGCCTCGGCAAGACCCAGCAGCTGGGCCGCACTATTGAGTGCGCCCCTGTTCAGAGTACGGCGCCATAAATCAGCGCCGACATCGCCAGTAGCAAGGCTGGCAGCATCGTCAACGTTAACGTCCACTTCTGCGATACGTCGCGAGGGATCAACGCTGGCTTGCGGGCGTAGCTCAATCTGATCGCGAGATACTAAACAGACGTCCTCGCCCCGACCAACCAACAACCAATCGGCCTGATCGGCAAAGTTAACAAAGGGATTGATGGGATGGGCAACGGCGGTAGATATCTTGCCGCCCACCAAATCATCGAGCCTGGACTGAATCGACTCCCCACCCAATCCACGCTCAAGAATATCGGTGAGTAGCGGGCCGACAACAGCGGCCTGCTCAACCACCGGCTCCGGTAGCGCCACTTCGCCAGCGGCCTGAGCAAGCATGACAAAATCGGTAGGGCCTAATCCCAGACCGCCTAGGGTCTCGGGCACCAGCATACCCATAACCCCGAGATCGGCAATCTGCTCCAGCAGCGCTCCGTCGATGCCCGTATCGTTTTCCCAGCGAGCACGAATACGATCAGGCGTCACCTCCGATGTCAGCATGCCTCGTACTGCATCGACAAAGGTGTGTTGATCCTCGCTAAAGGTAAAGTCCATGCCCATGGCTACTTCCTCGGCATGCCGAGCATGCGCTCCGCAATAATGTTGCGCTGAATCTCGTTGGTTCCCGCATAAATGGGACCCGACTGAGCAAACATAAAGCCATCCAGCCAGGTGCCGAGTTCCGCGACCTGGGCAGCGTTGGAGGGCTCTAGCTCCCCCCGGGCGCCCAGTAATTTCATGGCGGTCTCGTGAATAAGCAAATCAAGTTCAGACCAGAAAATCTTGTTACAGCTTGCCTCGGGACCAATGCTGCCACCCGCCACGAGCTTCGACGCCGTTTGATAAGTGGATAGCGCATAGGCCTCGGCATCCATGTGGCAGCGCAAGACAGCATCCTCCACAGAAGGGTCCAACAATTCCCCGGCGCGCTCTCGATAAAGACTCACCAGACGTTTCGCTGCCTGCTGGAATCGGGCCGGGCTTCTGAGCATGAGACCACGCTCGAAACCTGCGGTCGCCATCGCGATTCGCCAACCTTCACCCTCACCACCGAGTACGTTGAAACTCGGCACCCGCACATCATCAAAGAAAATTTCGGCAAAGCCGGGCAGGCCATTTAGCTGACGAATGGGCCGCACGGTCACCCCCTCCGCTGTAAGAGGCACAAGTATTTTTGATAGCCCGTGGTGTCGCTCGGATTCTGGATCTGTCCGAAATAAACCAAAGCCCCAGTCCGCATACACCGCGCGGGTCGACCAGATCTTTTGGCCGTTAATGATGTAATCGTCTCCATCCCGGGTGGCGCGACAGCGGATGGCCGCCATGTCGGAACCGGCGTTCGGCTCTGACCAAGCCTGGGCCCAGATCTCGTCGCCGCTAGCCATGGCAGGAATGAACCGGGCTTTTTGCTCCTCGGTCCCGTATTCCATCAGTGTAGGACCCAGCAAAAAGATACCGTTTTGATTGACACGCAATGGTGCCCCCGCCCGGTAGTACTCCTCCTCGAAAATCAGCCACTCGATCAGGTCACAGCCACGACCGCCATATGCCTCAGGCCAAGTGACCATGCCCCAATTACCTTCAGCAAGTGTTCGCTCCCAATCCCGATGGGCCTCAAACCCCTCTTCGGTATCAAAAGAGGGAAGCGAGTTAGCGGGCACATGCTCCGAAAGCCACGCTCTGACCTCGGCACGAAACGCCTGCTGACTATCACTGTAACGTAGATCCATGCTCAGCTTTTATCCTGCTTCTTGTTGGCCTCGGCCATTTTTTTTGCATCAAAGCCCCCCAACTTATCGCCGGACACAAGATCATTGTGAGCATGAGAAAAATGGTGCCACGCGAAGGCCGCTTCCATTCCCGCTCTTTTGCCCTGAAGGTCCTCGACGTTGTTAATCGCCTGCTTTGTGAGGGCCAGACCCAATCGGGGCATCTCGGCTATTTTTTCGGCGAGTTGTTTCACGTCATCCGCCAGCGCTTCCCGAGTGCTTATCTGATTCACCATACCCATCTGGTAGGCACGCTCCGCACCCATTTTGTTGCCCGTGAACAGGAACTCCTTGGCAATACGGGGATTCAACTCGTAGGGGTGTGCAAAATACTCAACCCCGGGTATACCCATTCGAACGACGGGGTCTGAGAAATAGGCGTCATCTGTTGCCACGATCAGGTCACAAACCCAGGCCAACATTAAGCCACCAGCGATACACGCTCCTTGCACGGCTGCGATCGTTGGCTTCGGAATATCCCGCCAGCGTCGACACATACCCAGATAGGCTTCTGCCTCTCGCACATACAGAAACTCGCCGCCCTCTTTATTCGCGTGGTCATACCAGAGCGAAACCCGGTCCTGACTAAGATGCACATCGCGACCAGGCGTGCCGATATCGTGCCCCGCCGAAAAATGCTTGCCCTCCCCCTTAAGCACAATAACCTTGACCTCATCGTCGGCCACGGCACGCTTAAAAGCATCATCCAGTTCGTATGTCATCCGACCATTTTGCGCGTTGTTATATTTTGGGCGATTCATCGTAATGGTCGCCACGCCAGCCTCGACCTCGTAAAGGACAATATCGGTCTCTTCAATTGCCTGATCAGCTTTTTCGCTCATGCTTTAACCTCGGTTTTTTCCCGCACGCCCGGGGGGTTACCTTTCAACTGTTTAGACCGCAAGTCCAGCGGATCGAGCGCCGCGATCACCTCTAATTGCTCGGCGGTAGGAGCCGGGGTATTCGACAGGTCCTCAGTCACCGCTAGATCGAAACCCGTGTTGTCCCGCACCTCATCCAAGCTCACACCCGGATGCAGGCTGACCACGCGCATTTGGTGATTGTCACCACGGAAATCCATCACACATAAATTAGTGATCACCGCTCTGATGTCCACATCATCGAGTCGGTATCCTCTGGGCAGCCTCTCCGGGTTGTAGCCAATCGAGCACACCACATCGCACTCTCCCTGTACGAATACGCGAGTCGAGTGCTGAGGAACAAAAAAAGAGTTGGCATGGGAAATGGAGTTCCCCGGAAAGCCCCTCATCCCCAGTAGCTGAACTTTGGGCTGCTCGTAATTTCCACCCAGAGCAGAAATATTGCTCTGACCGAACCGATCAACCTGCGAAGGGCCTACCAGTGCATGGCGGGCACCACTCCAGACATTGTCAAAAATTCGCGCGAAACCCATCCAGTTTTCGTTTGCTTGCCCCTCATGATTTTTCATACCACTTACAGGGTTTGGGGTCGACAGCATGAAAGATTGACTGTCGGTCATCATCATGTCGGGATTGGTGGTTCGCATCGCTAGGCTGGCCGCAAGACGAGGCAGCAGCCCGATGCCGGTTGCCAACACCTCTCCATCACCCTCAAAAACGCCACTGGCGGCGCACACCATTAACTCTGCCAGCGAATAGTTCATGCCAGTGCCCTCTAGTAAACCGGCCGGGGCAGCGCTTGAATGGCCCCAAGCCCGCCTACCGCTGATTGATAGTGTTCCTCCGAATCACCGAGAAAGGCGTCTGCCCATGCGGGGTAGCCACCCTCTGCGATGAGTTCTCCATACTTTTTGTAATGGGCGACATCGAATCCGTACAGAGGGTCGTTGGAGCTGGGGTGGGCTCCTCCCGGCTGATGAACCACCGCTTGAGTACAATTTCTCTCCCAAAAGACACGTCGCGCCACAGCAGGATTAGCAAAATAGCTGGTCTCAACCACCTCGTCGACAGAGACGATCGTGTGCTTGGCCGCGCGGGCAAACCAGTCGTCCATGTAGTGATCGGGGCTCTCGATTTCACACACCCCCCGGCTATCGGCACGGGTTGCATGTACCAGAGCGACATCCGGTTTTAGTGCGGGCATGGCTACCCATTCTTTTTCATCATAGGGACTGTCTACGAGGGCGATCTCGGGCGCGTTGCTGAGCAAGTCGGTTCCAAGGCCAATACGGGTGGGTATAAAGGGACATCCCCATGCCGCGGCGCGAAGCCCCAACAGCATCATGCCTTCGTCGATCTCGAGCACATCAACACTGCCTGATTCCCGCGACTTCCTGAAGGCGGGTTCCAGAGGCATGAAGTCGAGGGAGACAAATGCAAATATAACTTTGCGGATCTTGCCTGCGGCACAGAGGAGGCCGACATCCGCGCCGCCATAGGCAATCACAGTGAGGTCTTTCACGTTAGTTCGAAGAAGCTCTCTAACCAAGGCCATCGGCTTTCTCCGTGGACCCCAACCTCCGATGCCTACGGTCATGCCATCCTCAATAACCGATAGGGCTTCACTGGCGCTAACCAGTTTGTCCATGGGTGCATTCCTTTGGGGAAATTCTGGGATTTCAGTATCAAATCCGCCCCCTTGAGGATCATCCTCCATTGAGACTATGACAATCGTAAGGTCAAGCACTAGCGTGACGGTTCCCGCGATTGTTTCGCTTTTGGAGTTTTGCATGCAGCTTGCGCAGGCTGACAACCTGAAGTCCATTCCACAGCTGCTGGCTCAGAGGGCTAATGACCTGGGTCAAAAGCCCTTCGTCATCGACGGGCCGATCACCCTGAGCTACCAAGACACCCTGCATCAGGCACGCGCC